>Ga0075163_10002156_pt1 | contig 26578 bp, 18 predicted proteins | sample JI1023141ADNA_FD_71478 | JGI IMG/M metagenome (GOLD analysis project Ga0075163, IMG submission 71478) | Wastewater effluent complex algal communities from Wisconsin, to seasonally profile nutrient transformation and Carbon sequestration -... | ecosystem: Engineered > WWTP > Effluent > Algae...
ATGCTGCGCAAGGCGTCTTCCATTCGCGTCTTGCCAATAGCCGAGGCTACAAACAGCACGGAGCCGACCGGCGGCGTCACCAGACCGATGCCGAGGTTCAGCATCATGATGATGCCGAAGTGCACCGGATCCACGCCGATCTTCTGGACCACCGGAAGAAGGATGGGCGTCATGATGATGATCAGCGGCGACATGTCCATGAAGGTGCCCAGCAGCAGCAGGATCACGTTGATGATCAGGAGGACCAGAATCGGGTTGTCGGTGATGGAGGTGATGAGTCCGGCGAGCTGGGTCGGCGCCTCGAGGATGGCCAGGGCATAGCCGAAGGCGGTGGCCGCGCCGATGATCATCAGCACCATGGATGTGATGCGGACGGATTGCGCCGCCGCTTCGCGGAACCTTGTCCAGCCAAGCGAGCGATACGCCAGCGTACCGACGATGATGGTGTAGATTACGGCGATAGCGGAGGATTCTGTCGCCGTGAACATGCCGGACAGGATGCCGCCCATAATGATCACGGCAGCGAACAGTCCGGGAATCGCCAGCAGCATTGCACGCAGGAAAGGCGCCCAGCCAGGGAAGACACCACGCGGATAACCGCGTTTCACGGCGACGAGCCATGTGGCGACGGCCAGCAGGAAGGCTGTGACGATGCCGGGAACGACGCCCGCCAGGAAGAGATCGCCGATGGGCACGCCGATGCCACTGGCGGCGGAATAAATGATCATGTTGTGCGAGGGCGGGATCAGCAAGCCAACGATGGCCGCGGTCGCAGTGACGTTGACCGCGTAGTCCGCGCCGTAGCCCTTCTCCTTCATGGGCGGCATCAGCGTGGCGCCGATGGCGGAGGCGCTGGCTATGGCCGAACCGGAAACCGATCCAAAGAGCGTGGAGGCGCCGACGGTTACGAGACCGAGACCACCACGCGAGCGGCCGAATGCGGCCTCGGCGATCTGCACCAGCCGGCCCGCAATGCCAGCGCGGTACATGAGGTCGCCCGCGAAGACGAAGAACGGTATGGCCATAAGCGAGAAGGTGCTGACGCCGGCAGCCATGCGCTGGAATACAACGACAAGCGGAATATCGAGCGCGAGGAAACAGGCGATGGATGCGCCGAGAAGCGCGAAGGCCACCGGCACGCCGATGGCGAGCAGCACGGCCAGGGTGATCATCAGGATGGCGAGTTCCATCAATCGATCTCCTTCGCCGCTGGAGCTTCGGGCGGAGGGGCAAACAGGCGCTCAAGCGCAAACAGGAAGATGAGACCGCCGGAGATCGGCAGCCCGAGATAGGCAAGCCCGCGCGGCAGACCGAGCGAGGGGATGGTGTGGCTCCAGGTACGCAGGACGAGATCGCCGCCGAGCACAAGCATGGCGACACCACAGCCCGCCACCACGAGCCCCGCAACGAGACGCAGCGCCGTGCGGATTCCCGGTGGGGCCGCCTCCTCCAGCGCGACGATGCGGATGTGGAAGCCCTCCCGGATCCCAGCCGCAGCGGCAAGGAAGGCAAACCAGATCATCAGCACCTGTGCGGCCTGCTCCGACCAGGAGGGGCTGGCGCCGAGGATGTAACGGCCGATGACCTGCCAGCCAATGATCGCGGTCATGGCAACGAGCCCAGCGCCGGCTAGGCCGATCAGCAGGCGGGACGCCGCCCACGAAGCCGCACTCAGAGGATGCTTGCTCATATCGTCATGGCCTGGATGTCGGAGACGATGCGTTTTTCGAAGTCCGTGGTGACGAACTGGTCGTAGACCGGCTTCATCAGCTTCACGAAACTGTCCCGGTCGGTGACTTCATTCTCTTGCACGCCGGCGGCGAGGAGACGCTGGCGGGCGCTTTCGACACGCTCGTCCCACAGCCTGCGCATGAAGGGGACGCTGTCGGCAGCGCAGGCCATGACGATATCGCGGTCGGCGCTGGAGAGCTTGTCCCAGCGGGCTTTCGACATCAGCAGGACTTCCGGCGTCATCACATGGCGGGTGAGACTGAAGTATTTCGCAGCCTCGAAATGGCGGCCCGATTCATATGACGGCCAGTTGTTCTCGGCGCCGTCGATCACGCCTTGGACCAGCGACTGGTAGACTTCGCCAAGGTCCATCGGCGTCGCGTTGGCGCCGGTCGCGTTGATCATCGCCACTGACATATCGGAGTTCGGCGTGCGGATCTTCATGCCTTTCATGTCGACGGGCGTGAAGATCGGATGCTTTGTATTATAGAAACTGCGCTCGCCGGAGTCATAGTAACAGAGGCCCATCAGGCCGTGCGGCGCGAGCGTATCGAGGATGGCGCGGCCGGGCGTGCCATCGAGGGCGCGACGCATGTGTTCCTTTGAATTGAAAAGGAAGGGTAGCGACGGGATGGTGGTTGCCGGCTCGATGGCGTTCAGCGGCGACAGGAATACGCGGTTCATGTCCAGACCGCCGAACGTGGTGATCTCCAGCGTGTCGCGCTCTGCGCCGAGCTGTCCGCCGGCGTAGATGCGGATGCCCATGCGGCCCGATGTGCGCTCGGCCAGCAGGCGGCCCATCTCGGTGACGGCCTGCACGGTGGGATAGTCCGCGGGGTGCGTGTCGCTGGAGAGAAGCATGCGCCCCTCGCCACGCCCGCAGGCGGACAGCGCCAGCGCGGACAACGCCGAAGCGGTCGCTGCGCGACGCGTCAGCGCTGCTTTCCCGGCGGGATGAGTGTCCCTTGTAATGGCCGTCCTCCCTCGTGATCGCGCCGGCGATCGTTGCCGGTCGGTCTTATCCCCATCAGGAGACTTGCCGCCGGTCATATTCAATAATGGTAACCGGTGTCAGGATCGGTGCAAGCTCAGATTTCTCGATGGACCAAACGACCATTGTGGCCTGTCTCCCAAGGCTTGTAGACACTTTACGCTACGTCCGCCTGTGTTGCATTTTCGAGCTTCGGATCAAAAAATGCATGTCTTTAGGAAACCGGTGTCAATTTTCCTTGCGACTTAGGTAACCGGTAGCTATCGATATAAACAACACGGTGGGGGCGCCGCATCCCATCACATAAGCCAGGCCTGCACTGACGGGCCCTGGCAAAGATCAGGGAGTGGAAACAATGGCTCAATCGAGCAACAGAAAAACGTGGCTGCGCCTCGGGGCCGGCGTCTCACTGCTGACTTTGTCCTCCGCCTTCGGCTTGGCCGCGCCGGCCCTGGCCCAGCAGCAACCAGCTGCGGAGGGAACCGGGGACGTCGTCGTCGTTACCGGCTTCCGTGGAAGCCTTGCCGCCGCAATCGAAGTGAAGCGCGAAGAAAACGGTATCGTTGATGTGATCACGGCAGAAGACATTGCCGACTTCCCCGATCTCAACCTCGCGGAGTCGCTGCAGCGCGTACCCGGCGTGCAGATCGACAGAGATGGTGGCGAAGGTCGCACAATCAACGTGCGCGGTTTGTCTTCCGATTTCGTGCGCGTGCGTCTCAACGGGCTCGAAGCGCTGGCCACGACAGGCGGCCGCGACGGACGCCAGAACCGCAACCGCGCGTTCGATTTCAACGTGTTCGCTTCCGAACTGTTCAACTCGATCAAGGTGTCGAAGTCGCAGTCCGCCGAAACCGAAGAAGGCTCGCTCGGCGCCACGGTGGACCTGACCACGGCGCGGCCGTTCGACTATGACGGCTTCACCTTCGCGGGCGGCGCGCAGGTTTCCTACAACGATCTCGCGGAGAACTACGATCCGCGTTACACCATGCTGATCTCCGACCGCTTTCTCGATGGCCAGCTCGGCGTCCTGTTTTCGCTCGCCTACGCCACGCGCAACACCAGGGAGGAAGGCTCAAGCTCCGGTCGCTTCCGCATTCCCAGCGTCGATGGCTGCGTTGCGACCCCGCCGACCACGGGCACGGTCGCGGGCGGCAACCGCTGCTACCAGACCATTCAGGGGCCGATCACCACGCCGACCGGCGTGCTGACGGGCGCCGCCGCGGCCACGGCGGCGAACAACGCTGCCCACCCGCGCATTCCGCGCTACGGCCGCATCGGCTATGACCGCGAGCGACTGGGCTCGACCTTCTCTGTGCAGTATCAGCCGTTTGAATCGACGACTTTCGGCTATGACCTGCTCTACGCCAACCTGACGGAAGTGCGTCAGGAGGAGTTCCTCGAGGCGATCAGCTTCGCGCGCGAAACCAACGCTTCCGGCCTGCGTTCAACCGACCTGCTGGCCGGCACCGTGGACGCCTCCAACACGCTGGTGTCGGGTACGTTCAACGATGTCGACATCCGCGTCGAACAGCGTCGCGACAACCTGGAGACCGAGTTCTTCCAGAACGTGTTCCGTGTCGACCACGATTTCGCCGACAACCTGAAGGGTGAATTCATCGTCGGCCACACCCGCGCCGTTCAGTACAATCCGAACCAGACCACGCTGTCATTCGAGCGCTACGATGTGGACGGGTATTCGTATGACTATTCGGATCCGAACCTGCCGGCGTTCAACTATGGCTTCGACGTCACCAACCCGAGCAACTACACGTTCTCGTCTGCGGCGACGCTGGGCGATGCCTCGCTGATCCGGCTGCGCCCAAACAAGGCGGTGAACACTTTCCTCTCGTTCGACGGGCGCCTGAGTTATGAACTCGACGATGTGTGGACGCTGAAAGGCGGCGCGTCGCGCAAGCAGTTCGATTTCACGGGCACGGAATCGCGCCGTACAACCGAGGCGCTGCCCGCCAGCGTGCTGACGGCGCTGGGCGGCGCCGGACACACGATCGCGGACTACTCGACCACGGTGACGGGCTTCGGCAACAATCTCGACCTGCCATCCGGCACACCGACCAGCTGGGTCGTGCCCTCGATCAACAAGCTCAACAAGCTGATCGATTTCGAATGCGATTGCGTGAACGCGTTCGGCGACTTCCGCACGGATGCGGTCAACAGCCTTGGTGAAAACCGCGCGGCGACCGAGACATCGACAGGGTTCTGGGCGCAGGCGGATTTCGACTTCGAGCTTGGCTCGATGCCGGTGCGCGGGAATTTCGGCCTGCGCTATGTCGAGACCGAGCTGGAAGCGACGGGCTACACCAACCAGGGCACGGGGTCTCTGCCGCTGACGGTGGAGAACAAATACAACAACACGCTGCCGTCGGCGAACATCACGTTCGAACCGATCAGCGACGTGCTGGTGCGTTTCGCGGCCGCCAAGACGATTGCGCGGCCGAGCCTGCCGGCGCTGACGCCAGGGGGCACGCTCGACGCCAACCCGCCGGGCTTCTCGATCAACGCGGGGAACCCGTTCCTGGCACCGATCGAGTCGACCAACTACGATGTCTCGTTCGAATGGTATCCCTATGACGAGGCGCTGTTCGCGGTCGCCTTCTTCCAGAAGGACATCGGCACATTCGTGCAGCGCCTGCGTCAGCTGATCCCCTACAGCCAGACCGGTTTCCCGGACTCGCTGCTGCCAGCGGGCGTGGCCAACACCGAACTGTTCGACACCAATACCTTCCTCAACACGCCGGGCGGCGATCTCACCGGCTTCGAGGTGACGGCGCAGACCCCGTTCACCTTCCTGCCCGGACCGTTCGACAAGTTTGGCGGCCAGCTGAGCTACACCAAAATCGAGAGCGATGTGTCCTACGTGCTCGCCGCGACGATCGGGGCGGGCTACGTGAACGCGCCGCTGACGGGCCAGTCGCCGGAATCGATCAGCGCGACACTGTACTACGACGATGGCCCGTTCCAGGCCCGCATCTCGGCAGTATCGCGTGCGGAGTATCTCACGCTGGTGCCGGCGGCGAGCGGCAACGATTTCGAGGGCAAGGCCGATGTGCTGAACGTCGACTTCTCGGCATCCTACGAGATCAACGACCACTTCACGGTGTCGTTCGAGGCGATCAACCTGACCGACCAGTTCGACGAGCGCTGGATCTCGTCGGCGCGTCACAACAACCTGAACTACGAGCACACCGGCCGCGAGTTCGTGTTCGGTGGTCGCTACAAGTTCTAGCGACTGACGCATCCACCGGCGGCTCCTTCCCCAGAGTCGCCGGCGGACCGTTCTCCCCGGGAGGTACTGGCGCCGGCGCAGCAACGCGCCGGCGTTTGTTTTTGCGCCGGAGCGCGTGGCGCGCACGTGCGCGGATAGCTCCACTGCCCCTTGGCCATGGAAGTTCGCAGCAACTCGGGAATTCGACGGAGGGCCTGAGGGATGCGGGATACGCCGCATAAGTTGGCGTTGCCGATTGCTCAGCGCTACCGGCAGGTCGAAAGAAGAAGCGCGAATTTCCTCAGGCTGGTACGGCCTTGCAGCTAATCTCGCCGCAGCCAGAGAAGGTTATAAGGGAGCGTTGCCCAGCGCGGATGCTGTGGACACCGGTGATGGCGCCGCTGGAGACGAGTTGTCCCTCGCGCAAGGGACGGCCACGGGAAGCAAGGTGGGCGAGCAGAAAGCGGAGGCCTGCAATGGGGCCGCCGGGCAGGACGTCGGCGAAGCCTGTGCCAACAACGGCGCCGTCGATCAGCGTTTTGACTTCGATCTCGTTGAGGCGCTCGCGCCAGCTGGAGATTTCCGGCCCGAGAATGACGCCGTAGTTGTTGCCGAAGTCAGAGCTGACTACCGGGGAGCCAAGATCGTTGATCGCGGCCATCGGGCTGCCAGCGGTTTCGATGCCGATGTGGAGGGCGGCAACGAGAGCGATGGCTTCCTCGTCCGTCCAGTCCGTCCTCGCTGCCGGCGCATCGGCGCCTATGCGGAAGATGAACTCGCCTTCGACAGCGGCAAAGCCGCCGGTGAAGACCGGGAACGTGGTCTCCTGCCCTGCCGTCGCGCGGCGGACATCGCGCGAGAAGATGGGACCTGAGAGGCGCTCGGCGCCGAGGCGGGCACGCATCGAGAACGGGTTCACCATGCCGATCTTCCAGCCAGCGATCTCGTCCGGCCACAGCGCGATGCCAGCGTCCTGGATGCAGTAAGCCTCTTCAAGCGATTGCGGCATCGGACCGGGAAATCCGTCGAGCGGGCGGCGCGCCTGGCGCGCGCTAACCAGCGCCGCCGCGATCTCGTCGGGTGTTGCGACCCTCGCGCTGTCCATGCTCTCTACTTTCCTGCCCGGGCGCCCGCACGGCATCCGAGTGACGCCCAAGACATGACGTTTCCAGCGCGACAGTTGCGCTCTTAGGAAACCGGTGTCAATTGTTGTTGGTATGGTATTCCGTGGCCTTATGCAAAGTGACGGTGGGACATGATGAAGCTGCGCCACTTCAAGATCACTGTCCTAGCCACGCTTGTCCTTTCGGCATGTGTGGCGACCAGCGCGCCGGGCCAGGTCGGCGGGGCAAGCGGGCCGCCGACGCTGGTGAGCAAGGACGCCGTATCACAGTGGTTTCCGGCGCCGATGGGGTGGGCCGCTGAGACCAAGGGCGGCACGGGCGGTCAAGTGATCCTGGTCACCAATCTCGATGCGAAGGGGCCGGGCTCGTTCCGCGCGGCGCTGGAGGCGAAGGGTCCGCGCATCGTCGTGTTTGAGGTGGGCGGCGTGATCGACCTTGGCGCGGAGACGCTGAAGGTTGCCGAACCGTACATCACCATAGCGGGACAGACGGCGCCCTCGCCTGGAATCACGCTGATCCGGGGCGGCATCGATATCACCGCGCATGATGTGATCGTGCAGCACATCCGCGTACGGCCGGGAGCTGCTGGCGGATCATGGCGCAAGGGACCGGACTTCGATTCCATCTCCACCGTCGGCGCGTACAATGTGGTGATCGATCACTGCTCGCTGACATGGGGGACGGACGAGAACCTTTCGGCGTCTGGCCCGCGCTTTACCGGATCAACGCCGGAAGAGTGGCGCAAGGGCGCGAGCCATCAGGTGACGTTCTCGAACAATATCATCGCGGAGAGCCTGGCGCATTCAAGCCATCCGAAGGGCGAGCACTCGAAGGGTTCGCTGATCCACGACAATGCTGCGGACATCCTGATCATCGGGAATCTCTACGCGCACAACTATGAGCGGAACCCGCTGTTCAAGGGCGGCGTGCGCGGGACGGTGGTGAACAATCTGATCTACAATCCGGGACAGCGCGCCCTGCACTACAACCTCATGGCCAATGAGTGGGGCGCGACCGCCCCGGTGAACGGACATCTGACGGCCGTGGGCAATGTGCTGCGTGGCGGACAGGACACGGCGCAAGGCCTGCGCTTTCTCACGATCGGCGGACAGGGCGATCTCGACTATTTCGGGCGCGACAACCTGATGGTGGATCGGTGGGGATCGTCGCTGGACGAGCTGGGCTCCTACGGCCAGACCGGCGCGAAAATCGTGAAACACGGCGCTCCGCTGGACTGGCCTACGGGGCTGATCGCGCTGCCGTCGCTGCAGGTGGAGACGCATGTGCTGACGCATGCGGGCGCGCGGCCATGGGATCGCGATGCGGATGATGTGCGGATTCTCGCGGACGTGGCGGAGGGGCGCGGTGAGATCATCGACAGCGAGGACGAGACCGGCGGCTATCCGAAGCACGCGATGACGAAGCGCGCGTTCGATCCTGCGCAATGGGACCTCGCGACAATGCGGCCGAAGGAGGCCAACGTGCTGGACAATGGCGCGAAGGCGCGGGGGACGTGAACCGGCGTTTTTTCCTGCTGGCTTCGGCAGCGATGGTTGCTGCGCCGGCATGGGCTGTGCCGGAGGCGGGCACGATCACCGGCGGGTATGGCGGGCGCATCATCCGCGTGACGACGCTGGCGCCACAAGGGCCGGGTTCGATCACCGAGGCGGTGAAGGCCAAGGGGCCGCGCATCGTTGTGTTCGAAGTCGGCGGCGTGATCGATCTCGCCATGGAAACGCTCGAGATCAAAAGCGACGACATTACCATCGCGGGGCAGACGGCGCCGTCGCTGGTGACGTTCATTCGCGGCGGGATCGCGATCCGCGGCGAGAATGTGATCATCCGGAACATCGCCGTGCGGCCGGGCGAGGCGGGCCAAGCGAAGAAATCCGGTTGGGAGTGCGATGGCATCTATGCCTATGGCGCGGCGCGGGTGGAGGTTTCCAACTGCTCGATCACCTGGGCGACGGACGAAGGGCTGTCGGCTTCGGGCAAGCGATTTGAAGGCGCGAACGCGGATGAGTGGCGGGCGAACACATCGCACACGATCATGTTCCGCAACAACATCGTGGCGGAAGGATTGTCGAACTCCACGCATTCCAAGGGCGAGCATTCGAAAGGCACGCTAATCCACGACAATGTGCGCGATGCGACGATCGTGGACTCGCTCTATGCGCACAACCGCGAGCGCAACGTGCTGTTCAAGGGGGGTGCGCAGGGATTGATGGCGGGCAACGTCGTCTACAATCCGGGCAAGCGGTTTGCGCACTACAACCTGCACGCGAACGAGTGGGAGGGACATCCGTTCGAGGCGGGTAAGGTGCGTGTGGAGCGTAATGCGTTTCTCGCTGGGCCATCGACCGACGCGAAGGCGGCGGCTGTCATGGTCGGTGGCGATGGGCCTTTGACACTGGAGATCGAGAACAATCTGACGCTGCGTGCGGATGGATCTGCGCTCCCGATGACAGGGCGGTTTGGCGACGGGACGCCGGTGCTGGATCTGCGCATGAACACGCAGTTCGATGATGCGGCGGCGGTACGCGCGAACATGGCGCGCGCGCTGGAGACGTGTGGCGCCTGGGCTTGGGCGCGCGATCCGATCGATGCGCGGATCGTGGAGGATGTGCGCAAGGGGACGGGGCGGATTATCGACTCGGAAAACGAGGTCGGCGGCTATCCGGTGCGGCCGGAAACGCGCGCGGCTTTCGTTGAGAGCGAGTGGCATCTGGCGAGCATGGTGCGGCGTTCTTCGTGAACGGCGGCCGGTGAGCCCGCCGTCAACCTGAGGAGACCAAAGGCCGTCTCGAAGGACGAGAGCGGGCTTGCGGACACCAGCTACAAGGCCCTGTAGGTCACCGACCGGATCAACGCGCTGCCTTTGCCGCTGCAGTAGAGCGCAGGCCTCAGGCTTAAAAAATCCCACGCGGTGTTGTGATTGTAGCCGCTGGTTTCGAAGCGGACGCCGTATTGCGTCCACTTCGCGCCCGGTGTTCGCGTCCAGCTGGTTACGATATGGCGGTCGTTCTGGAGTTTGATTTGCAGGCGTTTGCCGAAGTCCTTTGGGGGCGCGTTGCGGCGTTGGGTGGCGACGCGGTGCATGACGAGGCCGGACTCTGTGAAACCGAGGCCACAATAGAGCTTGGGTGAATAGAACAGGAGCACGCCGGCTTCGGCGCCCTCGCCCAGTTCGATGTCGGCTTCGACTTCGTAGGCGAGATCGCCGTTGATGAAGGTGAGCGGGCGGCTGTCGGTGGGCGTGTTGCCGCTGGCGCGCAGGGTGAGGCCGTTGTTGTTGCGCGTCACGCGTGCAGCCTCGTTGGGGCCAGGGGCATGGAAGGCCCAGTGCATGCCCATGCGGTCTTTCGAAAAATCATCCGAGAGTGCGATGCCGTGCTCGGCGTTGGGGATGTTGACCGGTTTGCGGAGCGGCTTCGAAAGATCACCGCCGGTGGCGTGGAACCAGCCGTCTTTTGTCCATTCCACCGGGTCAAGAAGGCATTGACGGCCGAGGGTCCAGAAGCCGTTTTCGTAACCGTGATAGACCATCCACCAGGCGCCGTTCGGGCCTTCGAAGACAGTGGCGTGGCCACGTGACCACCATTTCTCGCGCGAGGACCAGGTGCGGACAATGGGATTTTCCGGATCGTGTTGCCAGGGCCCATGGATCGAGCGCGACCTCGCGACGATGACCATGTGGCCGGTGGGAGGACCAGCTGTGCCGCCGACGGCGGTGATGAGATAGAACCACTCTCCCCTGCGAAAGATCTTGGGGCCTTCAGGCGCGAAACCTTCGACGACCCATTCCTCAGGATAGCGCCATGGGTCGTAGACGTGTTCGACGTCGCCGATGGTGGAGAGACCATCATCGCTCAAGCGGATGCGGTCGCCGCCGGAGAGGAAGAGCCAGCGTGATCCATCTTCGCCGACGGCGTGACCGGGATCGATATGGCGCGGCAGGTTGAGATCGATGGGCTCTGACCACGGGCCTTCAGGATGCTCGGCGTGGATGACGTAGATCGAGCGCTTCTCCGGGAAGCGCGCGGGGATGAAGAGGAAGTAGCGGCCGTTGTGCTTGGTGAGTTCGGGCGCCCAGACGGAGCCGATGTTGGTCTTCAGGGCGGCGGTGAGCGGCGTCCAGTTCACGAGATCGCGGCTCTGCCAGATGACGAGGCCCGGATAGGATTCGAAACTGGAGAACGTCATCAACCAGCGATCACCGTCGCGGAGGACGGTGGGGTCGGGGTGATCGCCGGCGAGGATGGGGTTGAGGAATGTGCCGTCGCCAGTGTCGGCGCGACGCTGGTTCTCGATGCCGCGACGCCATTTGAGATGCGCCCAGTCGAGGCCGGCGGGGGAGATTTCGTCTTCGCGGCGGGAGAGCGGCGGGACCGGCGCGGGCGTGGCGGCGCAACCGGCGAGGCCAAGGCCGGGGAGCGTGGCGAGGACGTTGCGGCGGGTGAAGCTGGTCATTGAGACCCCTCGGGTTTTAGCGAGCGTTCCGCCTATTGCTACCGGTGTCAACGGATGGTCACGGCGTTGCCGCGATTGCCGGGCGAGGCCCCGGCGGTACAGAGATTGTCCTGCTTGACGGGTTGTCCGCCACGCGCGCATGCATGGGACATGAAGAAGACAACGAAGCTGGCGCCTGCGCCCAAGGCTGCACTGCCTGCCCCTAACGAACCTCGGCGAAGACCGACGATCAATGACGTCGCGCGACTGGCGAACGTGTCGAAGAAGACGGTGTCGCGCGTCATCAACCAGAGCCCGTTCGTCAACAAGGAAACCCGCAAGCGTATCGACGCGGTGATCGCAGAGCTGGGCTATGCGCCAGATCCGGTGGCGCGCGGGCTGGCGTCGCGGCGGAGTTATCTGGTGGGGCTGATCTACGACAATCCGAATCCGCAGCACGTGATCGACACGCAGCAAGGGATTCTCGACATCATCCGGGGATCGGGACTGGAGCTAGTGGTTCACCCATGCAACCGGCGCGACAAGGATTTCCTGCCCGGCGTGCGGGGCTTCATCGACCGGCAGAAGCTGGCGGGCGTGATCCTGCCATCGTCTGTGTCGGAAGATGAGGAACTGGTGGCGCTGCTACGCGATTCGGACACGCCTTATGTGCGGATCGCGTCGGTGCTGCTGGACAATGAAGAGAATTCGATCGTGACGCATGATCGCGAGGGCGCACGGCAGGCGGCGGAGCATCTGGCGGGGCTGGGACACAAGACGATCGCGCATGTGTCCGGGCCAGACACGTTCAGGTCGTCGCATGAACGACGGGCAGGATTCATGGAAGGGCTGAAGGCGGCGGGGTTGTCGCTAGACAAGAAGCTGGACCTGCGCGGGGCCTACACCTTCCAGTCGGGCGTCGATGCCGGGCGCAAGCTGATGGGACAGGCGATGAAGCCCACGGCTGTGTTCTGCGGCAATGACGAGATGGCGGCCGGCGTGTGCCAGGCGATCCGCGAGACGGGACTCGATATTGCGAAGGATGTCTCGGTAGTGGGGTTTGACGACAGCCCCCTCGCCTCGCGGATGTGGCCGGCGCTGACGACCGTCCTGTTGCCGGTGAAGGCGACGGGGCGGATGGCTTCGGTGCGCCTGCTGGGCGACCGGCTGACCAAGGAGCCGCTGGAGGAGGACAGCCACGGCGAGGTTCATCCGCGGCTGGTGGTGCGGGCGTCGACCGGGCCTGTCAGACCCGCATATGGGGCTTGACCGGAAGGCCTGTTAGCGGGTCTATGACACCGGTTTCCTTGCCCGCGCGCCAGACGTGGGCGGAGGCGCGTTCCAGGGAGGACCGCAGGATGTTCGAGAAGACCTATCACGCCACCCATCCGGACATGATGGACGGGGCCAGCAATGACGATCTGCGCAACCGCTACCTGATCACAGGGCTGTTCCATCCGGACAAGGTTTCCCTGAACTACTGCCACAACGAGCGGATGGTGGTGGGCGGCGCGGCGCCAGTGTCGCAGGCGGTGGAACTGCCGGCGCAGACCGAGCCAGCCTCGGCGAAAGGCAAGCCCTTCCTCGAGCGGCGCGAGATCGGCGCGATCAATGTGGGCGACGGACCAGGGTCGATCGAGGTCGATGGCACGGTGTACGATCTGGCGCAGCGCGACGGGCTCTACATTCCGATGGGATCGGAGAAGGTGGTGTTCCGCTCGAAGGATGCGACCAAGCCGGCGCGGTTCTATCTTGTCTCGACGCCGGCGCATGCGCGTTACGAGGTCGCGAAGATCTCCATCGACACCGCCGTACCGCTGGAGCGCGGCGCACCGGAGACATCGAACGAGCGGACGATCTATCAGTTCGTCGTGCCGGCGAAGGTGAAGTCCTGCCAGCTGCTTTTGGGTATGACGATCCTGAAGCAGGGCAGCGTCTGGAACACAATGCCGCCGCACCTGCATGATCGCCGTTCCGAAGTTTATCTCTATTTCGGGATGGGTCCTAACGATCGCGTATTCCATTTCATGGGCGAGCCGGAAGACAGCCGCTCCATCGTGATGGCGAACGAGGAAGCGGTGATGTCGCCGCCCTGGTCGATCCACATGGGCGCGGGCACGAGTTCGTACACGTTCATCTGGGCGATGGGCGGGGAGAATCTCGATTATACGGACATGAACCAGCTCGACATCTGTCAGTTGAAATGACGATCCTGTTGGCGGACGTGGATGATGCAATGCTCACCCTCCCCGCCCTTGCGGAGAGGAGACAGCGGAGAGCGAGGCGCTACGCGATGTCAGCCGCAACGAGGCAAGCATGACGTCTCCCTTCTCTCTCACAGGCAAGGTCGCCATCGTAACCGGCGCGAACACCGGCATCGGACAGGCGATTGCGGTGTCGCTGGCGGAGGCTGGGGCTGATGTGGCTGCCGTAGGGCGGACGGCGCCTGCTGAAACAGAACGTCTGGTGAAGACGACGGGACGGAAGTTCGTCGCGATCAGTGCAGATCTATCATCCATCAAGCCGGTCTCGCGCGTGATTGCGGAGACCGTCGCGACGCTGGGGCGCGCGGACGTGCTGGTGAACAATGCGGGCATCATCCGGCGGGCAGATGCGGTAGAGTTCACGGAAGAAGACTGGGATGCGGTGATGGACACCAATCTCAAGTCGGTCTTCTTTCTCTCGCAGGCATTTGCGAAGCACTGTTTTGCCAACAACCAGCGCGGCAAGATCGTGCAGATCGCGTCGCTGCTGTCGTTCCAGGGCGGTATCCGCGTGCCGAGCTATACGGCGGCGAAGAGCGGGCTCGCGGGCATCACCAAGCTGATGGCAAATGAGTGGGCGGCGAAGGGCGTCAATGTGAACGCGATTGCGCCGGGATACATCGAGACTAACAACACCGAGGCGCTGCGCGCCGATCCGCAGCGGAGCCGTGATATCCTCGCGCGCATTCCGGCGGGGCGGTGGGGCGATGCGCGTGACATTGGCGGAGCGGCTGTCTTTCTGGCGTCGGCTGCGGCAGACTATGTACACGGTACGATCCTGCCGGTGGACGGAGGCTGGCTCGCGAGATGAGCGGAACGCTCGTTTGTTTTGGCGAGATGCTGGTGCGGCTGTCGGCGCCGCATGGCGAGATGCTGCTGCAGACGCCGCGGCTCAGTGCGCACATTGGCGGGGCAGAAGCGAATGTCGCGATCTGCGTGTCGCGGCTGGGCGGGAGCGCAGCGATGGCGACGCACCTGCCGGACAATCCGCTGGGACATGCAGCGCGCGACGAGCTGCGGCGGCATGGCGTCAGCGTCGGGGCGGTGACATTCGCGCCGGGGCGGATGGGGCTCTACTTCCTGACGCCCGGGGCGGTGACGCGACCATCCGAGATCGTCTATGACCGCGCGGACTCCGTATTCGCGGAGAAGGCAGATGCGGGCAACTGCATCGCGGCGCTGACGGGCGCGAGCTATCTGCACGTGTCGGGGATTTCGCCGGCGGTGAGTGCGAAGGCTGGCGAGGCGGCGCTCGCGGCGATGACGGCTGCCGTCGAGCGCGGCGTGGCGGTGTCGTTCGACGGGAACTACCGCAGCTCGCTGTGGGCGGCGCGCGGCGAGACGGGCGCACCGATCCTGCGCAAGCTGTTGAGTCTCGCGACGCTGGCATTCGTCGATGAGCGGGACATCGCGCTGGTGCTGGGTGAGAGTTTCGTGGATCGCAGCGCTGCGTGCGCGGCGGCGTTCAAGGTGTTTCCAAAACTGCAGCGCATCGCGGCGACGACGCGGACGACGCATGCGGTGGATGCATTCTCGCTGGGCGCGACGCTGCATGCGCGCGACGGCGTGGCGAGCGCGAAGGCACTGGAGCTGGCGAATGTGGTGGACCGCATCGGCGGCGGCGATGCGTTCGCGGGCGGGCTGCTGTTCTCGCTGATGAAGGGTGCGGGCGCGCAGGAGGCGCTGGACTTTGCGCTGCACACGGCAGCGGCGAAGCATGGCCAGATCGGCGATGCGAGCCATGCGAGCGAAGCGCAGATTCGCGCGCTGATGGGCGCGGGTGCAAAGGATGTGCGGCGGTAGCTAACGCCGGCAAGCCGCGCCTCAGTACGTTCCCGGCTGGATATAGGGCGTTCGGCCGAAGAAGCGGCGCTCTTCGCCACGAGGGTCGGCGTCGATGCGCGTTGTTGTGTCGAACATCATCGTCTGACGCTGTGCGAGATCGTAGTGCGGCCAGGCGGGGAGCCCGCCGCCATTGGGATCGCCAGTGCGGGCGAAGCGAAGAAGTGCGTCGCTCATGGTAGCGGAGATGGCGCGGGCGGATGCGTCGTCCCCTGTGTCGGCTGACGCTTCGTGCGTGTTGGCGAAGACCAGCGGGATGTCGAGCATGTGATAGGCGCCGAGGCGGCCGTGGTCGGCTCGTGAGGGATAATCAAGCTGGTAAACAAAGGTGGGTGCGGCCTGCCTTGCCCTTGCTTCGGCTTCCAGGAGTTGCGCACGCCATGATCGGCCAGCGCTGGTGGCGCGGATGAAGACCTGGGCAGGCGGAAGGTCTGGATAGAGCTTGCGATAGAGCGCAATGGCGGCGTGGACGCCGATATCGCTGACCATGTCACGCTCGAGGCGGTCGGGCAGCGTTTCCCAGGTGAGGTCGAAGATCGAGGAGTCGCCGCGCGCGATGAGGGAGCCGGTTTCCTCGCGCGTGTTGCCCATGACCATCGGGATGTTCGCGGACAGCGCGGGGGCTTCCGGCCAGAAGGGATGGATGGGGAGTGCTGCGTCGAGAACGGGCCCCCAGTAGATACGTGAACCGGCGATGGTGGGGTCTTTGGCGGTGAGTGCGGCGAGGAGACGGTCCGCCGGCCAAGCGCGCAGCGTGTCGAGACTGGCGCCGATGTGGTCCATCGCAACGCGGGCGCGAGCTGTGGCGCCGCGCGGACCCTGCACTGTCACCTGCTGTCCGCTCATCGTCCAGACCCGGTGGAAAAGACCTTTGGCGGACGGCATCGCCATGAGACAAGCGATCTTCGCGCCGCCGCCGGACTGGCCGAACAGCGTGACATTGGCGGGGTCGCCGCCGAATGCGGCGGCGTTGTCCCGAACCCATTCAAGGGCGAGAACGAGATCGAGCAGACCTGCATTGCCGGAGGTCGCGTAGGCATCGCCGGCGTGGGCGGCGAGGTGAAAATGGCCGAACAGGTTGAGGCGGTGGTTCAGTGTGATGACGACGACATCGCCGCGTGCGGCGAGATTGGCGCCGTGTGTGAGCGGGCTCGCGCTTGAACCGTTCGAGTAGCCGCCACCGTGGATATAGACGAGGACGGGGCGCTTCGCATGGGGCTGGCCGGGCGGCGCCCAGACGTTCAGCACGAGGCAGTCTTCGGACTGGGGCTCGCTGCCCGAGCCCTGCGGGCAAGCGGGGCCGTAGGCAATGGCTTCGCGGGCGCCGGCCCAAGGCCGGACAGCTGCAGGGGGCATGAAACGTGTTGTACGTGTGCTAGCGCCGTAGGGAATGCCGAGGAATTGGCGAATGGGTGTCGCTGCAACGCCGGACCAACCGCCCCTGACCTTTCCGCACGTCAGATCGACCACGGGCGCCGTCTGGTGGGGCGCAGCAGAGGCGCCGGGAGTGACGTAGCATGTGGCGAGCGTTGCGCCGGCAGCGAGGAAGTTACGGCGGGTTTGCATGCGGGTGTCCTTTTCGGTCTCGTCACCGGGCGGAAGCCCACGGTCCCGGCCGATAATGGGTACCGGTGTCATAACTGATACGCCATAGGTCCCGTCGGGGAACTGTCAGGATGACGGCACGCTGTTTTGTTGGACTTCGATCGCGACTTTCGCGCCTACGCGACCGCCCTCGCCCGGACAGATGCCGAGCGTGCGCGCAGGATGCGTATGGCGCACCAGATCCATACGCGCTCGCCCACGATCATCGAAACGAGCTCATCAAGGTACTAGCGCGGCGACGGTGGCGGCTTGCAACGACGGAGATTGCGACAATCTCCGGACAGAACTTAATCCTCCACGCACGGACCGTGTCGCAGGAAGCATCGACGCCACGATGCGCAAGCACCTCTTCGACGTCACGCAGCCTGAGCGTGAAACAAAAATGCGGTCGGGCTGCGCGCTGAATAATGGTCGATGGGAACCAGCGCCCCTTGTACGAGCTTCGCGCATTGGGGGCTCGAAGACCTGCAAACACGGCCTTACTAGAGACCCGTTAGCGTTGATCTGACAGCATCGCCAGTAAGTCTTGGGTCATGCAACCCGTTCCATGAATTGCGCAGAGCCCGTCGACTGGCGGGAATTCAACGCGAGTGACCGTGCTGCACAGCCAGCGTGGCCAGACAGCGTGGCCAGGCAGCACGGATAGCGCTGCGCCCACCGGCCTTGTTATTTTACCGGTCGCTTATCTGCGGCTCGTCCACCTTTGAGGACGTTTGCGAGAGAGTAGTTGCCTTCGTGGCAGGAGCTTTCGAACATGCGCTGGTCCGTCCGGTAGAGCGAGTATTCGGCCGACCACGGCGCGGTGTAGATGGCCGGGTCCTCGACCGTATACTGGTAAAGCAATTCGTTGTCGGAAACCCGGGTCAAACGCTCGATTACCTTGCTGTCCTTGGTCACGACGAGATTGGAGACGAGACGAACCCGATCGGCCTCCGGCAGGCTCACGGTCTCGATCACCAGCGTGTCGCCTTCCCAGCGCGCGATCGAATCTCCCAGCGCAGTGTTGTGCAGCACTTTCGGCTTGTGGGCCGTGGCGAAGGGGATGATGCGCGCCTCATCGCCATATTCGGAATGGATGATGACCTGCTCAGGGCTGGTCTGAAAAATCTGGCGTGGGTTCAAACTGCCAGCGCCAATATTTGTCACCGGCGGTACCGCCATGCCCACAAGGCATCGCTCCCAGGCCGGGCGTTCTTCGGGGTTGTCGTAACGCTTGGTGACAGGCCCGGCCTTGGACTCCTGGCGAGCCTCAGGAGTGTAAGGCAGGACGCCATCTGCAGGCAAGACAACCGTGCGCGTGCGCCGCTCGCCCCGCACAATCGGCAGACCCTCGGTATCTTTTGCGATCTCCGGCAATTCGGGATCGAGGCCCCTTGCGGACCTTTCGACGAAAGCATTGACCATGCGGATCGCGTGCTCACGTGCTTCCTTCTCCGGCAGCACCAGCGGCACGTCCGGCGCCCCTTCCAGCATCGTCATGAAGTTGCTGGTCCAGACACCTTCAAGGTTGGGATGGCCAAAGGGCGTCTTCGGTGTAGCAAAAGCGGGCGCATCAGCCGGCCTTGGTGTCTGCGCCAAACTCGCAGGGGTCAGGCACAAACCGCAGGCAACCAGGACCGAACTCGATATTTTAGCTTTCACGATTCGTCACCCAAGCGGCTAGTGTCATTTGCACAAGTCCTACCGGTTGGTACCGCATCTGGCGGGACCAAACCAGAGTGGATGCTCCATAGGACGGATCGCCAGCCCGACTTAACAGCGCAGAATTTCCAATGGATGCGGAAACCGACACAAGCGATCGCCCTAGCGCAGATAGATTCCGATCGCGCCTGGAGCAAGAGCGTTGGCCAACCCCACTGCTCCGCGACACAGCTTTCAGTCCCGCTCGGATCAGCCCACACTCATCATGATTACGACGGCGCATTTTGAAGAGAGCTGGATCTGGCATGATTGATCTTGCCACAGATGCATGGTCGCGGCGGATCGCGCGGGCAACTGGCTCCGCTACGTGGCGGATCGCTGTTCGAGGTTTCGTTACGGCGATTGTTCTCGCTCAGATCAGTTTGGCACATGCGCAGAATGGCGTGTTCAGTCGCGCTCAGGCCGAACGCGGCGAGCGCATCTTCGCGGATGAATGCGCTTCTTGCCATACCGTGCAGCAGGCCGCCGATCTGATGGCGGCGCGAGGCGGCGGATCTTCTTTCCCGGATTTCCACGCACGCGTTTCGGCAACGATGCCACCGTTCAAACCCGATCGTCCTGACGCACAGAGCTTCGTCAACATTCTGGGATATCTTTCGCTCTCACTTGGCAGCCAGCCAGGCGACACAGACGCGACACTCCAAAGCTCCGCGTTTCGCAACGCAAAGGTGCCAACCAACTCCGACAGAGCCCCTGCCGCCGGGAAGCCTGTTGCGGATATGGGATGGGGCCACTGGCGGGGCCCCATCGAAGGCACAGCCTACTCGCCTGCCGATCAGATCAAGCCAGACAATGTAAAGTCGCTCCGTATTGCGTGGCGCTGGAGTTCGGCGGGCATGGGCGCGACGCCAGAGGCGCGCAATTCGTCAACACCGCTGATGGTCGATGGCGTCCTCTACACAACAGCCGGACTGCCTAGAAATGTCGTGGCGATCGACGGACGAACAGGTGAGACGCTGTGGATGTGGCGGGCCGCAGAAGACCCTGCCCGGTTTGAAAACGCGCCACGCAAGGGCTCCGGGCGCGGTGTCGCTTACTGGAGTGACGGAAAACGCGACAGACGCATTTTCACCGTCACGCCCGGGTTTCACCTCGTTGCGCTGGATGCTGGCACAGGGAGACCTGTCCCCGGGTTTGGAAAGGACGGCAGGGTTGACCTCATGCAAGGCCTGCGCGGCGCACCGAGCAATGGACTTCCCGATGTCGGCAACTCCTCGCCGCCGCTGATCATTGGCAATGTCGTGGTTGTCGGGCCCGCGCACGAAGTAGGGCTGCGACCCAAATCCCGCAAGAACGTCAAAGGCGATGTGCGGGCTTACGATGCCCGCACGGGCAAGCTGTTGTGGACCTTCAGAACCATCCCGGCCAAAGGCGATCCCGGATACGAAACGTGGGCGCCCGGCGCCGCGGAGTATTCCGGGAATGCAGGCGTCTGGGCGCCGATGTCAGCCGACCCGAGGACGGGGCTGATCTATCTTCCCGTCGAAGCCGCCACGAGCGATGTCTTTGGCGGAGAGAGACCGGGCGCCAACCTCTACAGCTCCAGCCTGGTGGCTCTCGACAGCCGCACGGGAAAAGTTCGCTGGGCTCAGCAACTCGTCCATCACGATATCTGGGATTGGGATGTACCAGCCATCCCGATCCTCGCCGATATTCCTGCGCAGGGAGGCGCCATCGCAGCCGTGCTTCAGATCACGAAGCAGGGCTTTGTGTTTGCCTTCAACCGGCTGACCGGCGTGCCGCTGTGGCCGATCGAAGAAAGACCAGTTCCCAAATCCGACGTGCCGGGAGAGGCCACCAGCCCGACGCAACCCATGCCGACCCTGCCTGTGCCATTTGATCGACAGGGCGTCGCCATTGATGATCTCATCGACTTCACGCCAGCACTGCGCGCCGAAGCAATCGAAGCGGTGAAGCCGTTCCGCCTCGGGGCTTTCATGGCGCCTCCCTCTTTGCGGGCAGCGCCGGACGGCTCGAAAGGAACGCTTGCACTGCCAAGCGTGTTGGGCGGTGGAAACTGGGAGGGCGGCGCCTACGATCCCGAGACAGGAATTCTCTATGTAGGCTCGATGACGAATTTAAGTGTTCTGTCGCTCGCGCCCTCGCCGCCGGGAACAGACATCCCTTACGGTTTCGGCGGCGGCAACGCGCCCACTGTACAGGGCCTCCCGGCTGTGAAGCCGCCTTATGGCAGTATCTCCGCGATAGACATGAAGACAGGTCAGCTTGCCTGGACGATCGCCAATGCCGACACGCCAGAAAACATTCGCAACCACCCTGCTCTCAAGGGCCTGACCATACCACGCACCGGCATTGTCTCCCGGGCAGGACTACTCGTCACCAGGACCCTGCTCTTTGCCGGCGAGGGCTCCTCTGGGTCGCCTGTGTTCCGCGCGCATGACAAAGCAACGGGCGCGATCCTCGCCGAGATCGCCTTGCCTGGTACACAGACCGGGCTGCCGATGACATATTTAGCCGAGGGCAAGCAGTACATCATTGTGGCGACCGCCGGCGGCGGAGGACGAGCGGCCGAGATCGTGGCGCTCGCCCTGCCAAACTGATCAGCAACAGGTCGGGCGCTTGGTTCGGCCGCTTGCTCCTGTCCGCAAAGCCCGTCGCGACGATACGACGCTCGAAGCCCCCTGCTGACCGACGCGGAATTACGCAAGCGACGGCGCATTTTTGTGCAGACGGGCGCTGAGTTCAGCTCAGCAACCATACTTGCGTCGGCTGTTGCCGTATCACGCGCCAAGGTCCGGCCGCCATGAGGCTTCTGCTTGTCGATCCGGACCCAGCCCGCGCTGCCCTCGTCGCCGAGGGCCTTGCGGACATTTCGCCGCTTGAGCTGCGGCGTACCGGCAGTCTCAACCAGGCCGAGCTGGCGAACTTCCGGCCAGACGTGATCGTTGTCGCGAGCGACAGCCCCGACCGCGATACATTGGAAAGCCTGCGGGAAAGCACACAGGCAAACCCTCGCCCGGTCCTGATGTTCGTGGACCGGTCGGAACCCGGGTTTGGCGACGAGGCCATTCGTGCGGGCGTTGCCGCCTATATTGTGGACGGCCTGCAGCCCGGGCGCATCCGCTCCATTCTCGAAGTCGCCATGAGCCGCTTTCAGCTGATGCAGCAGCTTCGGGCTGATCTCGCCAAAGCACAGTCGGACCTTGCCACACGCAAGACGGTCGAGCGCGCCAAAGGCCTACTGATGAAGGAGAGACAGGTCGGTGAGGAAGAGGCGTATGGCCTGCTTCGCAAGCTTGCGATGAATTCCGGCCGGCCGATCGCCGCGGTCGCGGCGGATCTGCTCGCATTCTCGGGCGTGCTGAAGGGAGACAAGTCGTGAAGACAGCGCTCGACCTCGGCTTCATTGCCCTCACCGACGCGGCGCCACTGATCGTGGCGCAGACACACGGCCTTTTCGCGAGTGAAGGCCTGGACGTCAGCCTGCATCGCGAAGTGTCGTGGGCGACGATACGCGACAAGGTTTCGGCGGGCGTATTCCAAGCGGCTCATATGCTGGCCCCGATGGCGATCGCGACGAACCTGGGCGTTGGATCGGAGCGGGCGCATGTGGTCGTTCCCATGTCGCTCAATGCACATGGGGCGGGAATTGGTGTGTCGGCCACGCTTGCGGATGAAATGGCGCAAGCCGATCCAGCTGCGCCCCTGAGCGCGACAGCGCTTGCCGGGGCGGTTGCTCAACGGCGCAGAGCCGGAAAGCCGAACATCAGCTTTGCGGTCGTGTTTCCCTATTCGATGCATAATTACATGCTGCGTTTCTGGGCCGCCAGCGCAGGCGTTGATCCCGATGACGACATCCGCATCGGCGTTGCGCCGCCAACAGCCATCGCCGCGCAGTTGAAATCGGGCGAAGTCGACGGGTTCTGCGTTGGCGCGCCTTGGGGCGCCCTGTGTGAAGCACAGAGCGGCGCCAAGGTCGCCCTGCATGCCGCAGACTTCTGGCCGGGCGGCCCTGACAAGGTGCTTGGCGTTTCGGGCGCCTGGGCCAATCGCGAGCCTGCACAAATGCTTGCCTTGATGCGTGCGCTGATACGGGGCGCTCGATGGGCTGACGAAGCCGCGAACGCGGACGATCTCGCAGCGCTGCTTGCGCGACCGGAATGGCTGAATGCGCCGGAACACCTTATCGCACAGCGCTTGGCGCCGAACACGCCGCAATCGCTGCGATTTGCCAGGCATACCGCTCTCTATCCCTGGCGCAGCCACGCGGCATGGATCGCAAGCCAGATGGTCCGGTGGGGTCAGGCGCCCGCGGACATGGATCTGGACGCCGCCATCGCCTGTTATCAACCGGATCTGTTTCGCGAGGCCGCTGCGGATGCTGGCCTGAACGCGCCTGTCGCCGACAGCAAGATTGAAGGTGCGCATGATACGGCGTGGTCGCTTGCTGGCCGCGACGGTCCGATCGAGATGACGGCCGACCAGATGCCCGGGCGCGCGGAATTCGCACCGGATCGCGCGGCTGAATATGCGACGAGCTTCAAGATCTCGCGTTCAAGAAGCTAGCGGCGCCCAAAACGCCGTCAGCATGTGCATGCCGGCGCCGCATGCTCAGGCGATCAGCATTTGCGTTCGTTCAATCAGCGCAGATCGCGTGACACTGAAGCCTGCGCATGGATCACTGTCCTCGGCCCAAGAACAACGGCGTTCGCGGCTAACTGGTTGACCGCCCGGATGCGGTCCCTCCCCGGCGACGCCGCCGTTCTGTTAGGGTCACATCCGCCATGTCGTTCCGCACATTCGCGAAAGCGGGCCATGCGCCCACGCTTTTCTCATCATTCCTCTACTTCGATCTCAGCTTCATGGTCTGGGTCCTGCTCGGGCCGCTTGGCGTAGCAATCGCCGGCGATCTCAAGCTCGATGCTGCACAGAAAGGTCTGATGGTCGCCATCCCGGTGTTGTCCGGTGCATTCCTGCGCGTGCTCGCGGGACTCGCTGTCGACAGATTTGGTCCAAAACTGACGGGCCTTCTGTTTCAAGTGATTGTGCTTAGCGGACTGTTGTTCGCGTGGGCTATGGGCGTTCACAGCTACGACAGCGTGTTGATGCTCGGTTTGCTGCTGGGCGTGGCTGGCGCTTCCTTCGCGGTGGCCCTACCCATGGCGTCGCGCTGGTATCCGCCAGAACATCAGGGTCTTGCCCTGGGTATTGCCGGCGCAGGAAACTCCGGTACGGCGCTTGCGGCGTTGTTCGCGCCCGGCCTCGCGCAGACATTTGGCTGGAACAATGTGATCGGCATGGCGGCAATCCCGCTGGCCATCGCCTTTGTGATCTTTCTCGTCTTTGCGAAAGATCCACCGAACCGCCCGGCGCCGAAGCCGCTCAGTGGCTATTTCGAAATCCTCAAGACACGCGATGCCTGGATGCTGATGCTGCTCTACAGCGTCACCTTCGGTGGCTTTGTCGGCCTGTCCTCGTCGCTCACGATCTATTTCAACGCCGAGTATGGCCTCTCGCCGGTCATCGCCGGGTTCTTCACGGCCGCCTGCGTCTTCGCCGGGTCCTTCTCTCGCCCGGTCGGCGGCTGGTTCGCAGACCGGTTCGGCGGCGTTCCTACACTGTCCACTGTCTACATGTTCGCCATCGCCGGGCTGACGCTGGCCAGCTTCGCCTGGCCTTCGGCATGGATCGCGCTGCCCATCATCCTGCTCAGCATGATCGCGCTCGGCGCGGGCAATGGCGCCATTTTCCAGATCGCGCCACAGCGCTTCCGGCAGGAAATCGGCGTCGTCACCGGCCTTGTCGGGATGACCGGCGGGATCGGCGGCTTCTATCTCGCGTCCACCCTTGGGCTCTCCAAGCAGATAACCGGAACGTTCCAGATTGGCTTCCTCGGATTCGCCTGCCTGGCGCTCGTCGCTCTGCTCGCGCTCACAGCCGTCAGCGCAAAATGGCGCGCGACGTGGCTGTCGCGTCAGACATCTCTGGCTCAGGCCTAGGGAACAGCCATGACAAACCAGGCTCGCGAAAGACTGATCGTCATCGGCAACGGCATGGCCGGGTGCCGCGCGGTAGAAGAGGTGCTGAAGCGCGATCCCGATCGCTATGAGATCGTGATCTTCGGCGCGGAACCGCACGTGAACTACAATCGCATCATGCTCTCGCCGGTTCTGGCAGGAGAGAAGAAGTTCCAGGACATCATCCTCAACGATGAAGCCTGGTATGCCGACAATGGCATCACGCTGCATACCAGCTGCATGGTCACATCGATCGATACGGTGAGCCGCATCGTGTTCGCCTGCGGTGGGGTGGTCGAGAAGTACGACAAACTCATTCTGGCGACGGGATCAGATGCCGTGCGTCTTCCCCTGCCCGGCGCGAACCTGAATGGCGTCATCACCTTCCGTGATCTCGCCGACGTCGAATCAATGGTTCAGGCCTCAACGGCGGGCGGCGCTCGCGCCGTCATCATCGGGGGCGGCCTGCTGGGCCTGGAGGCCGCCTACGGCCTTGCCCGGCGTGGCATGAAGGCGACGGTCGTTCACCTGCTCGACATCCTGATGGAACGTCAGGTCGATGCGTCCGCCAGCCATCTGCTAACCGAAGCGCTGAAGGAACGGGGCGTCGAAACCATTCTTGGCGGTCAGTCCGAGGAGATTGTTGGCTGCGATGGAAAAGTCACCGCGCTCCGGCTGAAAGATGGCCGCATCCTGCCATGCGACATCCTCGTGATGGCGGTGGGCATTCGCCCCAGCGTGCAACTCGCCAAGACATCGAACCTGGGCGTTGGGCGCGGCATCATCGTCGACGATACCATGCGGACATCCGACCCGAACGTTTTCGCGGTCGGTGAATGCGCCGAACACCGTGGACAGTGTTACGGCCTCGTCGCGCCGATCTGGGACATGTGCCGCGCACTGGCCGATACACTGACAAGCGGAGACGGCGCGTACGCTGGCTCGGTTGTCTCAACACGCCTGAAGGTTTCGGGCGTCGACGTGTTCTCGGCCGGCCGCTTTGCCGGCGGAGAAGGTTGCGAGGACATCGTGTACCGCGACGCAGGCCGCGGTGTTTACAAACGCATCGTGCTCGAGAAGGGCAAGATCGCCGGCGCCGTTCTGTTTGGCGATGCAGTCGACGGCAGCTGGTATTTTGACTTGATGCGCGCGGGCACCGACATCTCCGAGCTTCGCGAGACGCTGGTGTTCGGGCAGGCCGCGACGGAGGGCCTTCGGGGTCTGGACCCTAGCGCGGCCGTTGCGGCCATGGCGGACGAAGCTGAAGTCTGCGGCTGCAACGGCATTTGCAAGGGCGCGATCACCACCGCAATCACGACGAAGAAACTTACCAACCTCGATAGCGTGCGGGCCGTCACCAAGGCGTCCGCCTCCTGCGGCTCCTGCACGCCGCTGGTCGAGAAGCTGCTCAAGCTGACGGCCGGCGACGCCGTACAGGAACGCACGGGGCCCAAACCCATGTGCCCCTGCACGCATCACGGGCACGGCCTCGTGCGCAAGCGCATCGTGGAAGAACGCCTGCAATCCATCCCGGCGGTCATGCAGGCGCTTGAGTGGACAACGCCGGATGGCTGCGCCTCCTGCCGCCCTGCGTTGAACTACTACCTGCTCTGCGCCTGGCCTGGCCTTTACCGCGACGACGCGCAATCGCGCTTCGTCAACGAGCG
>Ga0075163_10002157_pt1 | contig 26563 bp, 25 predicted proteins | sample JI1023141ADNA_FD_71478 | JGI IMG/M metagenome (GOLD analysis project Ga0075163, IMG submission 71478) | Wastewater effluent complex algal communities from Wisconsin, to seasonally profile nutrient transformation and Carbon sequestration -... | ecosystem: Engineered > WWTP > Effluent > Algae...
GCCAGTGCATCGATCAATGCATCGGGGAACAGCGAGAAGCCGATCGCGGGCTCGTCCGGCCCCAAAATCCGGTACGAACCGCCCCGGCCCAGCGCACCCGCAACGCCATCGGCATAGATCGTGAAGCCGAACCAGCTCTGGTATTCAAAGCCGTGCCGTTCGCTGGGGTCGAGCGTCAGCCGGGCCTTGCCATCGAGCCGCGCCGCCACTTCGCGCAGGGCCGCGATCCGGGTAGAAAGCGCACCGCCCGCATCAATCGCCGCCAGCCGCTCAATCGCTGCATTGAACGGACCGATCGCAGTCAGCAGCGGCAGATAAGCCGCTCCGCCTGCTTCCACCAAACCGCCAGCATCCTTGGCGTCCAGCTCGCGCCGGACAGCTTCGATCTTGTCCGCATCCAATGGCAGCGCTTTGGCGGCCAGAGTATCGACCAGATCGGGCAGAGTGAAATCGACCGACAGCCCGGTTGCGCCAGCCGCGCTCAGCGCTTCGATTGCCACCGCGACAATTTCGCCAGCCGCGGCAACGCTGTCGCTGCCGATCAGCTCCGCGCCCAGCTGCAGCCGCTCGCGGGTCGGGTCGAGCCCGTCACCTTTGATGGTCAGAACCTGTCCGGCATAGCACAGCCGCATTGGACGGACCTGAGCGGCCAGCGCAGTCGCGGCGATCCGTCCGACCTGCACCGTGATGTCGCTGCGCAGCGCCAGCGTCCGCAGGCTCGCCGGATCGACAAACCGGAACATCCGGCGCGGTTGAACACCGGCCATCCGGCTTGCGAGCGACTTTTCGAACTCGATTGTCGGCGGCTGGACCCGGTCATAACCATGACCGTCCAGCACATCGATCACCGCACGCGTTACCCGCGCGGCGGCGGCGGCGGCGGCGGGGAGCCGGTCTTCCAGCCCTTCGGGCAACAGGTCGCGGTCGGTATCTTGCATGCTGATCCTCATTCTCCCCTCCCGCTTGCGGGAGGGGTCGGGGGAGGGTCTGTTATCCGAAGTCAGCAGAAACGCCAACAGGCCCACCCCTAGCCCCTCCCGCAAGCGGGAGGGGGACGGTTTAGAACGCCAGCGCCATTGCCCGCTTGACGCCCGGCAACGCGCGAACCTGTTCAAGCAGCGGCAGCTCAACCTTGCTGTCGACCGACAGCAGCAGCACGGCTTCCCCGCCCGCTTCACGGCGGCCCAGGTTGAAAGTGCCGATGTTGATGCCGCTTTCGCCCAGCAGAGTCCCGATCCGGCCGATAAAACCTGGGGCGTCCTCATTGACGATATACATCATGTGCCCGGCCATTTCGGCTTCGACCTTGATCCCGAACAGCTCAACCAGCCGCGGCTCGCGGTTGGAGAACAGGGTGCCGGCCACCGAACGTTCACCCGCATCGGTCTTCACCGAAACGCGGATCAGGGTGTGGTAATCGCCTTCCTTCTCGGTCTTGACCTCGCGCACTTCGATCCCGCGCTCCTTGGCCAGGAACGGTGCGTTGACCATATTGACCGTGGCCGACTGGACCCGCAGGAACCCGCACAGAACGGCTGCAACGATCGGCTTGATGTTGAGTTCGGCCGCGGCACCTTCGGCATGGATCGATATCCGCGGAATCGATCCGGTGGTCAGCTGGCCTACCAGTCCGCCAAGCTGTTCCGCCAGCGCCATATAAGGCTTGAGCTTGGGCGCTTCCTCGGCACTCAACGATGGCACGTTGAGCGCATTGGTGACACCGCCGTTGACGAGGTAATCGGCCATCTGCTCGGCCACCTGCAACGCGACATTGACCTGCGCTTCGTTGGTGCTGGCGCCAAGGTGCGGCGTGCAGATGAAGTTGGGCGTGCCGAACAGCGGCGATTCCTTGGCCGGTTCGGTCTGGAACACGTCAAGCGCAGCGCCTGCAACATGGCCGCTGTCCATCGCTGCCTTCAGCGCCGCTTCATCGATCAGCCCACCGCGCGCGCAGTTGATGATCCGCACGCCCTTCTTGGTCTTGGCAAGGTTTTCGTCCGACAGGATGTTGCGGGTCTGATCGGTCAGCGGCGTGTGCAGCGTGATGAAATCGGCGCGGGCCAGCAGCGTATCAAGCTCAGCCTTTTCAACGCCCATTTCAACCGCGCGTTCTGGGGTCAGGAACGGATCAAAGGCCACCACCTTCATCTTCAGACCCAGCGCACGGCTGGCGACGATCGAGCCGATATTGCCCGCGCCGATCAGGCCGAGCACTTTTCCGGTCACTTCGACGCCCATGAAATCATTCTTGGGCCATTTGCCAGCCTGGGTCTGCGCGTTCGCCTCCGGGATCTGACGGGCCAGCGCAAACATCAGCGCGATGGCGTGTTCGGCGGTGGTGATCGAGTTGCCGAATGGGGTGTTCATCACCACCACGCCCTGCGCCGAAGCGGCCGGGATATCGACGTTATCGACCCCGATCCCGGCGCGGCCAATCACCTTGAGGTTCTTGGCAGCGGCCAGCACTTCCTTCGTCACCTTGGTCGAAGAACGGATCGCGAGGCCATCATAATCGCCGATGCGGGCGATCAGCTGTTCGGGGGTTTCGCCGGTGATGACGTCAACGTCGCAGCCCTGATCGGCAAAGATACGCGCGGCGTTGGGGTCCATCTTGTCGGAAATGAGTACGCGGGGTTTGGTCATTGAACTGTGTCCTTGTGTTCCTCCCCCCTCGCGGGGGAGGATACGAAGACTTGCGAGCATGCTCGCTAGTCGGAGTTGGAGAGGGGGCGTCCCCTCTCCCTGGCCTTCGGCCTGTCCCTCTCCCGCAAGGGGAGAGGGTTTGTCAGGCGGATTTCGTGCTTTCGTAAGCCCAGTCGAGCCACGGCCCGAGCGCTTCGATATCGGCGGTATCAACCGTCGCACCGCACCAGATCCTGAGGCCCGCAGGGGCATCGCGGTATCCGGCGATATCAAACGCCGCGCCTTCCTTTTCGAGCGCTCCGGCCATCGCCTTGATGAAGGTTTCATCCGCGCCTTCGACAGTCAGACAGACCGAGGTTTTGGACCGAATGCCATGATCGACCGCGAGATGCCCCAACCAGGGCCGATCCGCGACGATCTTGTTCAGCGCATCGGCATTGGCGGTGCAGCGTTTTTGCAGACCTCCCAGCCCGCCCACATCCTTGGCCCATTCGAGCGCAAAGATCGCATCTTCAACCGCTAGCATTGACGGGGTGTTGATCGTCTCGCCCTTGAACACGCCTTCGCTGAGCTTGCCCTTCGAAGTCAGGCGGAACACCTTGGGTAGCGGCCAGCTGGGGGTATATTCCTCAAGCCGCTGCACCGCGCGCGGGCCCAGGATCAGCACACCGTGGCCGCCTTCGCCGCCCAGCACCTTCTGCCACGAGAAAGTCGCAACGTCGATCTTGGCCCACGGAATGTCATAGGCGAACACGGCGCTAGTGGCGTCAGCGAAGGTCAGGCCCTCGCGGTCATCCGGGATCCATTCGCCGTCGGGCACACGCACGCCGCTGGTGGTGCCATTCCAGGTGAACAGCACGTCATCAGCAAAATCGACCTTCGACAGATCGGGCAGCTGGCCGTAGTCGGCGCGGTGGAGCTTGGGTTCAAGCTTGAGCTGTTTGACCGCATCGGTCACCCAGCCTTCGCCAAAGCTTTCCCAGGCGAGGCAGGTTACGCCGCGTGCGCCCAGCATGGTCCACATCGCCATTTCGAAGGCGCCGGTGTCAGACCCGGGGACAATGCCGATCCGGTGCGTATCGGGCAGCTGCAGCACTTCGCGCATCAGATCGATGCACAGCGCAAGGCGCGACTTGCCGATCTTGGCGCGGTGCGAGCGGCCAAGGCATTCGGTTGCCAATTTGTCTGGGGAATAGCCCGGCGGCTTGGCGCAAGGACCGGAAGAAAAGAACGGACGCGCAGGTTTGAGCGCGGGCATTGGTACAGTCATGTAGTCTCTCCTTACAGAGAGCACGCGCGGCGTTGGGACCGCGTGGCCCGGCGCCGCTCCTAGAGGCAGCGGGCCGCGAGTCAAGGCAAAGCTGGCACGGTTCGTCGGTTATCGCCGGTTTGGATGCGCCAGGTTGGAAGTTATTAACCATTTTTCTGGCAAAACTACGGGCATGCGCAAAGTGGTTGCCCTTGTCCCACTCATGGCCCTGTTGGGGGCGTGCAGCGTGCTGCCGCAGACCCGTGCGCCGGAACAGCAGGCCAGCATCAAGCGCTCGACCCAGATTTTCACGCCCCGCAGCGAAGTCCGCGCCTGCCTGGCCGATCTGGGGGCACGCAAGGCGGCCTTCTCACCGCTGCCAGACAGGTATTTTGGCGCAGGATGTTCAACCTTGGGCACCGTACAACTGGACAAGCTGAAAAGCGACCATGCCAATCTCGCCCTGTCCAACCTTGGTCCGGTTGCCTGCCCCTTGGCCGATACTTTCGCCGCCTGGGCCCGGTTCGGCGCCGACCGTGCGGCACAGCAAATTCTGGGTAGCCCGATCGTCCGGATCGAGACGATGGGCAGCTACAACTGCCGCAACGTCGCCGGCTCTAGCCGCCGCAGCGCCCACGCCCGCGCCGAAGCAATCGACATTTCGGGCTTCGTGCTGGCTGATGGCCGCCGGATTACGGTGGCCGGAAACTGGAACGACAAGAGCCCCAAGGTTCGCCAGTTCTTTACTGCCGTCCACGCCAGCGCCTGCAAGCGCTTCGGCACGGTGCTCGGCCCTGCCTACAACGCCGCGCATCGGGATCACTTGCATGTCGAACTGGGTGGCAGGTCGTTTTGCAAATAGGCCAGCGGCTGTCGATGAACCGACGGTAACCAGTCCGTTCAGTTTACGCTCAAGCTGAATTGCGATAGTCACAAAAAGGTAGATACTCCTCCGGGTCGCTGACGGAGGGAATGATGAAGCGTAGCGTGTTGACCGCCGCGGCCATCGCCGCGTTTCCGGCCGCTCCGGCGGCGGCCCAGGTGGTGGGCGAATGGCAGTATGAAGCGATCCCAGGTACGCCATCGTCGATCCGGATCACTCGCGATCCCGCCAATCCCGAACGGATGATCGGGGTTGGTGATCTGAATGGCAGTCTGATCGCGTTCGTCGGCGAATTCCGCAATCTCAGATGGTATGGCACCTGGTACTGGTATGGCCCCGGCAACTTTCGGCTGCGCGGTCTGCGCAGTTGCGCCAGCCCGGTTTTACCGCGCCCGGGAACACCCGGCTATGGCCGCCGCACAAACCACACCGGCGGGTTTGAATTCACTTTCAATGCGGGCGAAAACCAGCTGCGTGGATCGTGGAAGTCAGCCTGTTCAGGCACCGATGGTCGGGCCGAAAGCAGCCTGCCGATTGCATTTTCGGCTACTCGCATGAACACATACAGCGTCGCCGCGCCGCCCGCGATCCAATTTCGCGGCACAACAACCGACACCCCTCGGTCGGGAGGGGGCGAGAGCGAGCCGCGTCTGCTGGGCGAGGCAGAGCGCGATGATCGCCCCTGCACCGCATTTGCAGACTTCCGGATTTCCGGATCAGGAACAGCTGGCGTTCCGAACACCGTGTTCTCATCCCGTTACCGCCTGCGCCCATGCATGACCTCTGCCGCCAAGATGGTGCAGGTGGATCTGCTCAACCCCGAAGGCAAACGGCCGATCCGACTGGTGATGCAGGGTTTGCGGATCAACCATGTCGACGGGACGGTTGCGCGCAGCACGATCATGGCGATCCCGACCGGCGTCACCAATCTGCAAGGGCTTCGCTTCATTGGCGAACCGCGCGCCGGACAGGTAATCGGGCGAATCCCGATGTCCGGGCGCATTTGCTCTGCCCCGGCATGGCTGGTCTGGCTCGACTTTTCGGATGGCACCCGCAGCCGCGAGCCAATTGGCACGGTGCTGTCGGTCTGCGGCATCAGCGCGCATCCTGAGTTGGTTCCGCCATCGATGCGTCCGCGCACTGGCACCGGGGCCCGCCCGGCGGGTGAACTGCGACCTGCTGGAACCTAGAGGTTATTCACCGCGCTGCGCAGCAAAGTCCGCGAATACCAGCGGTGAAAGCCGAGCAGCGCGCCGAACACCAGCCGGTCGGCGCGGGTTTCAGATGGGACTACGGCTGATCCGAAGTGCAATCGGGTACCGCCTTCAATGGGCAGCACCTTTAACCAAGAGCGGGTCCGGCTCTGGAAATCGCACAGCAGGATCTCGTCCCCGCGCCGATCCTCGACGCTCCAGGCCGAGAAGCGTGTCGTCTGGCCCGAGGCGAGTTTGGCAACGTCGCTGTCATCTGCCCGCTTGCCCAGAAGTGCGCCCAGCAGCCAGCGTTCAGGTCGAAACGCGCGGCTGGTGTAAAACGCGGTGATGAACTGGCCGAGGTCAACACTGCGTGAAACCTCGGCAACGTAGCAATCGGTGTGCCCGCCTTGGGTCCGATAACGTTCGAGCAGTGCCCCCGGCGCCAATTGTGCCTCGGCCACCGCCGGGTTCATTTGCTGAAGAAGCTGTAATCGGGCAGCGAGTGGAACGCGTTTTTCAGCGCCTCGCTCCAGCCCGCCGATACGGCCTGAAAGTACGGATCCTGTGCAGTGATCCGGCGCTGATGGATCGGCTCAAACACGTCCTTTTCGATCACCATCAGATCGAGCGGCAGCCCGACCGAGAGGTTGGCTTTGATGGTCGAATCAAAACTGACCATCAGCAGCTTGACCGCATCTTCAAAACTCATGTCGCGGCTGTACCCGCGGATGATGATCGGGCGGCCGTACTTGGTCTCACCAATCTGGAAGAACGGGGTATCGAAACTGGCCTCGATGAAATTGCCTTCGGGATAGATCAGGAACAGCCGCGGTTCACCGCCATGGATCTGACCCGCCACGATGATCGAGGCGGTAAAGCTGCCTGCGGCTTCCTCGCCGTTCTGCTTATCAGTCGCGGCGATGGTATCGCGCAGCAGCTTGCCGACGATAGTCGCGACCTGAAAGATCGTGTCCGCCTCCAGCAGCGAATTGTGGCGATCGGAATGCGCCTTGTTGCGCTCCTCGATCTGGCTGATCACGCCTTGGGTAGTGGCAAGATTTCCGGCGGTCATGATCGTGATGATCCGCTCGCCCGGAACCGACCAGCTGTGCATCTTACGGAACACCGATACGTTATCGACGCCCGAATTGGTGCGGGTGTCGCTCATCAGCACCAGGCCCTTGTCGAGCAGCATTCCAACGCAATAGGTCACTTCAGCGATCCCCCAGACACAACTGACCTACTGTTCCGAAACCTGCTGTTCAACCGCCAAGCGAACTTCAAGCAAACTTTCCCCAGCTCCGTAGCTCATTCCGGTGATCGGCGCGGCCTCGCGGTAGTCGCGGCCGGTCGCAACCCGGACATAGCGCTCATCCGGGCTGATCCCGTTCGAGACATCGAACCCGACCCAGCCCAGGTTCTGGATATGCGCTTCGGCCCAGGCGTGGGTGGCTTCCTGTTCGATCCGGTCATTCATCATCAAATAGCCTGAGACATAGCGGGCCGGAACGCCCAGCGCCCGCGCCGCGCCGATGAAGATGTGGGCGTGATCCTGACAGACCCCGGCACCGATCAACGCGGCTTCCTCGCCGCTGGTATGGACCGATGTTTCGCCAGGAACATAGTCAACCGCCTCGACCACCAGCGCCGACAGTCGGTGGAGCATCGCCAGCGGCTCATCGCGCGGCACATCCAGCCCGGCCATGATCGCGCGGACCTTTGGCCCGGGGCGGGTCAGCGCGGACTGGCTGAGGAACGACCACAGCGGCATGTGGCCCGAATGGTGCCCGATCACGCCTGCACTATCAGCGGTGACCACCACCCCTTCGCAGTGCACCTCAACCATCCGCGCGCCCGGCTCGACCGAGACGAGCACGGTGCGGTTGTGGTTGTGGTCTTCGTATTCCACCTCGGTCCGCGCGCCGGTCAGGTCCATCCGCCATTCGAGCACTTTCTGCCCCTGCGTGTTCTTCGGGGTCAGCCGCAGCCGCTGGAGCCCGTGCGCGACCGGCCGGGCGAATTCATAACGGGTGGTATGTCCGATCCGCAGCCTCATGCGTAAAACCGGTAATCGCGCTCGATCGCTTGGGCGACCTGCTGGTTGGTAGCAATGAAGCTTTGAATGAACTGGTGCAGGCCGGTGTCGAACACGTCTTGAATGGTGCTTTCATGGAACCGCGTGCCGAGCCCACGCATCACTTCGTGCGCTGCGGTCTCATGGCCATATTCCTGCGCAAGGTGGAACAGGTTGGAGCGCAATTTATCGACGCAGAAGTGCAAGCTGCGCGGAAAGCGCCGGTCGAGCACCAGAAATTCCGCAATCCCGCGCGGATCAATCGCGCCAGCGTTGAGCCAGCGATAGGCCCGGTCGCCCGAGACCGAGCGCAGCACCGATTCCCACTGGACATTGTCGAGACTGGACCCGACCCAGGCCAGCGAGGGCAGCAGCACATAGTACTTCACGTCAAGGATCCGGGCGGTGCTGTCTCCGCGTTCAATGAACGTGCCCAGCCGCGAGAAATTGTAAGCCTCATTGCGCAACATCGTGCCGTCAAACGCCCCGCGCACCAGCGTTGCCTGCCGCCGGATCGTGGCGAGCACCTGCCCCAGCAGCGCCTCACGCACCGGGCGGGCCAGCGCCTCTTTCAGCACCATCCAGGCTTCGTTGATTGCTTCCCACACCTCACGGGTCAGCGCGGTGCGGACCGAACGGGCATTACTGCGTGCCGCCTCGATCATCGCCAGCACGGAGCCCGGATTGCCCTTGTCGCGCAGCAGATAGTTCCAGACCCGCTCCCCGGCATAGTCAGTGCCATAGGCCGCCTCAAACGCGCCGGTCTGGCCCATCGTGGTGATAACCGAGCGCCATTCGCCCTGGCTGGTTTCGGCATCGCGGGTCAGCGCCATGCGGAACCCCGCCTCGATCAGCCGCGCGGTATTCTCCGCCCGCTCCAGATAGCGCGCCATCCAGTAGGTGCCATTGGCGGTCCGGCCTAGCATGACAATACTCCCCTCCCGCTTGCGGGAGGGGTTGGGGGTGGGTCTGTCAGGCAAGCACCACCCTCAACCGGCACAGGCCCACCCCTAACCCCTCCCGCAAGCGGGAGGGGGACTTTCAGCGAAGCGAGGTTCCGGCCGATCATTCTTCCAGCACCCAGCTATCCTTGGTCCCGCCGCCTTGCGAGGAATTGACCACCAGACTACCCTTCTTCAGCGCCACCCGGGTCAGCCCGCCCGGCGTAATGTCGATCCCCTGCGGCGATACCAGCACGAACGGGCGCAGATCGACGTGGCGCGGGGCGAGCCCGCCCTTGGTGAAAATCGGGACGGTCGAAAGCGACAGCGTCGGCTGGGCGATATAGTTGGCCGGTTTGGCCCGCAGCTTTGCCGCAAAGTCGGCCAGTTCCTTGCGCGACGAAGTTGGCCCGATCAGCATGCCGTAACCGCCCGATCCGTGGACTTCCTTGACCACCAGATCGGCCAGATTATCGAGCACATAGGCGAGGCTGTCCTTCTCGCTGCAGCGCCAGGTCGGCACGTTGGACAGGATCGGCCGCTCGCCGGTGTAGAATTCGACAATCTCGGGCATGAACGAATAGATCGCCTTGTCATCGGCAATCCCGGTGCCCGGTGCATTCGCGATGGTGATCCCGCCCGCCCGGTAGATGTCCATGATCCCCGGCACACCCAAAGTGCTCGCCGGATTGAAGCTGAGCGGATCGAGGTATTCGTCATCGACCCGCCGGTACAGCACATCGACCGGTTCGAACCCCCGCGTGGTCCGCATCGCGACCCGGCCATTGATGACGCGCAGGTCGCTGCCCTCAACCAGTTCGGCGCCCATCTGATCGGCCAGAAAGGCATGCTCGAAATAGGCCGAATTGTAGATGCCCGGCGTCAGCACCGCCACCGTGGGCCGCTCCCCCGCACAAGCAGGCGCGCAAGCGGCGAGGCTTTGCGCGAGGCGGCGGGGATAGTCCGAGACCGGCCGGACGTTCACTTTGGTGAACAGCTCCGGGAACATCGCCATCATCGTCTCGCGGTTTTCCAGCATATAGGAAACGCCGCTGGGGGTGCGGGCATTATCCTCCAGCACCATGAATTCGTCCGGCCCGGTGCGGACCAAGTCGATCCCGACAATATGCGTATAGACCCCGCCCGGCGGCGCGAGGCCAACCATCTGCGGCAAAAACGCAGCATTCTCGGCAATCAGCCGCTGCGGCACCCGCCCCGCGCGGACAATCTCCTGCCGGTGATAGATATCGTGGAGGAACGCATTGAGCGCCCGGACCCGCTGCTCAATCCCCTTGGTCAGCTTGCGCCATTCCCGCGCGGTGACGATCCGCGGGATCATGTCGAACGGGATCAGCCGTTCCTCACCCGCATCATCGCCATAGACGTTGAAAGTAATCCCGGTCTTGCGAAAGAACCCCTCGGCCTCAATCCCCTTGCGCCGCAGCGCCGGAGCATCCTGACCATGCAGCCATTCACGGTACCCCGCATAGGCCGGCCGCACCGCGCCATCAGCGTCGAACATCTCGTCAAAACACGGCGGCTTATGGCTCATGCGGCAGCGTCCCCTTCCCCGCAATGACTGCCCGATGGGGTGACAGAGTCAAGACGCTAATGCTGCATGTGCGAAATTGGGGTGCTTAGTAGCGCCCGCCGTAGCACTTCATGCTGCCATCGCGACTGGTCGCCATATAGTTATACTGGCCCCCGCAAGCGACAGCGTTCCCGTTCCTGCTTTGCGTATGATAGTTGTAAAGGCCACCCGCGCAGACGGCATTTCCGTCCCGACTCTCTGCGCGATAATTATAGAGACCCCCGCAAGCGACATCATTCCCGTTACGGCTCTCAGTATGGTAATTGTAGAGTCCACCTGCGCACACATCGTTTCCGTCGCGGCTTTCCGCGTGATAATTGTACTGACCTCCGCACGCTACCATTGTCCCGTCACGACTCTCCGCGTGATAGTTGTAGAGACCACCTGCGCACACACCAGTGCCATCTCGGCTTTGTGCATGATAATTGTATCCGCAGCCGCAGATCACTTCGGAGTCATTTAGGTGCCGGTAGTAATTGCTCCCGGCTTCACACCCCCGCTCAAAACGCTGCGGTTTTATTGACGTTTGCGCTTTGGTGGGAGCAACAGCTTGCGCCGTTGGCGTTGTCGTTACCAAGCTTGGCGTCGCCTCCATTGCAGAAGCCGGTAAGAACTCACATTGGCTAGTATACGACCGCGCCATCGTCGGATTGAGTGTACACAGCTTGCTCTCCGCATAGTAAGAAACTGCCGCCTTCAGATCGCTGTCTATCGGGACCAGCCGGATGATAAGCACGTTCCACCAATCGGCATCGCGCGGCCCTTTCAGCAAATTTACTTCGGTGAGTGCGATCATCTGCTCGGCATATGCCGGGTCTCTCACCATCTGGCGGTGGATCAACGTAGTGCGTCCGCCGAATCCATGTTCGCCATCAAACCCGTTGGCTTGAGGTAGCAAACCGAACATGTTGAATGCTCCCGCAATCCGGTCGCGCACTGACCCAATCTCATGAGCATCACCGACAAACAGCGAGCGATAGGCCAGAAAAACTGCAATCAGCGCAGCAAGCCAATACTTCCAACTTGATGATGGCCGTTCAGTCAGTTCCCGCATGAGAATACACCACGTTATGGATTTGTCATCGCACCATAAAACCTTTTGGTCTCATGACTTGCAAGCCCAAACAGCAAGGAATCGCATTCACGACTTTAGAGTTGCGGTGGGGTTATGGTGACAGGGGATATGGGAACAGGGGCTCTGGGGACATGGGAAAAAACACCTAAACTCTCCAACCCTTGATAAAGGTGACTGACAAAGGTGTCAGCGCACAAACTCCACCTCACCCCACATCCCAAACCAGCAGCTCCAGCCCCGGCACATCGGCAAAATCATCGCCGTTGCAGGTTATCAGCGTAAGCCCCTCGACCAGGGCGGTTGCGGCAATCACACGGAGCTTCGTGCGCGGCTTCTTTCCTGCAAGCTTTGCTGCTTGAACACGGTCGGGCTTTTTCCGGTCCAGCGCTTGAACGCCCGGGAAAAGGCGGCCGGATCGCCGAAGCCGACCAGATAGGCGACCTCATTCACGGATATCCGATCGCCGTTCAAGTAATGCAAGGCGAGCTTATGGCGCAAGTCATCGAGGATTTGCTCAAATGTCGTGCCCTCAGCGGTTAGCCGGCGATAAAGCGAAATGCGGCTCAGGCCGATTTTCGTTGCGATCCCGTCCATTCCCACATGCCCGGTGTGGATGATGGGCATGAGCAAGCTTTCGACACGCCCCCGCATCGTCGCTGTCTTTTCCAGATCGGCCAGCAGGTCGTCCGCTCGATCACTGAAGACGCCGAACACATAGCGGTTCTCAAGATTGGTGCGGATCGAAAGCCAGCTTTCATGAATGCAGATGGCATTCCTGGTGCTTCCAAAGGTGATCGGCACCTTCATTATGCGATCATATTCAGAGCGATATTCCGGCTCTGCATGGGTAAAATGGATCGACCGGGCAAACGGTACGGCGCCAAAATGCCGGGCCGTTTCGCAGATGAAGCGCGCAAAGGTTGATTCGGTAAGTTCCGGAAATCCGTTCGGGTTCAATCGCTTATCCTCAAGCCAGATATCATCGCCGATGCGCGCAATTTCAAACCGGTTGCTGGCGCTGTGCCCCTCCACCTCAATCGCCAATTTAGCGTAGCGGTTCATCTGGTGAAAGGCTGCGCCCATCGTCTCGGCCGATTGGCAGATCAACCCGACGATGGACATATCGGCAAAGTCCGTCTGTTCTCCGAAATGCAGCCCAAATGCCGGGTCGTTGCAGAGGTCCTTTGCGGCCAGCATGAGCGCTTGAAACACCCGAAACGGCACCCGCCTGTCTGGATTGTCCAGCAGCTCCGGTTCCAGCCCTGATCGTTCAGCCAGCAAGATTGGATCCGCGCCCTTTGACGCTGCCAAGTCCAGCAGGGCCTTGGCATAGCCGGCAGAGACCGTTGTCTCAGCCACGTCTGAATTCTGCGATCACGCATTTGAAACCCAAAGTCATGGATGGGAGTGTATTATACGAGTAACTCAGATGTCGAGCGCATAGTTCAGTCGCCTGTGGCTGAGCATGCTGCGAACCGTTGCCGGAGCCATCCATGAATGCATTGCCTGATTCTGTTTTTCCTGCCGTCCCCTTCTGGAAAATCACCCTGCTGAGAATCATGTTCTTCCTTCAGGCGGCCGTAATGGGAGGCCTGGTCTGGTATCAGATCTTGTTCAATTCCGCCGGCTGGGATTGGGCCATCGGCCTCAGCAAATCAATGCTGGGCGCACTGGCATTGCTCAGTCTGCTGGGTCTGCGATACCCGCTGCAAATGTTGCCTTTGATGATCTACGAATTGGTCTGGAAGACCGTTTGGATCATGGTGATCGCATTTCCGGCCTGGCTCAACAATCGGATGACAGCTGACATCGAAGGCCTCTTCTATGACTGCATCGGCGTAACGATTGTCTATCTCGCCATTCCGTGGCGCTATGTCTTTGCACGCTTTTTCGCCCAGCCTTCGGAAGCGTGGTGGAAGAAAGCCTGATCATCGGCTCAGCCACCCTGTTGACCCCAACAATCCTGGCACGCGCCCTGCAGAAAGTCCTGACATGACCGCCAAAAGCAATGGCGCCCAAGTGGCGCTGAACCGCGCCGCTGCCCTGTGGTATCTGATGGCCGCATTGGGCCAGATGGCCTTCCTGCTCTTCATCCTGCTGTTCTACTACCCTTCGGCACTGTCAGGCAATTTTGCCGCCTGGGACAACAAGCCGAACATTGAAGGTTTCACCGCCGGCGATACCGGTGGCAACGTGATGTTCGCGCTGCACGTTCTTGCAGCGGCGGTCATGACAGCGGGCGGACTGCTGCAACTGCTTCCGGCCCTTCGCCAGAAATGGCCAAAGGTCCACCGTTGGAATGGCCGCCTCTTCATAGTCACTGCGCTGTCGCTGGCGTTTGGTGGGCTCTGGCTGGTCTGGGGACGCGGCAGCTACCTCAATCTCACCGGGGCTATTGGCATTTCGCTCGATGCCCTTCTGATCATCAGCTTCGCGTTCTTGGCATGGCAAACGGCCATCAAGCGCAAGTTCGCCAAGCACCGCCTTTGGGCAATGCGGCTGTTCATTGTGGCCAATGCCGTCTGGTTCATGCGGCTTGGCTATATGCTCTGGGGCGTTGGCACCGGGGGGATCGGCGTCGGCGATGCCATGGATGGCCCTTACGATTACTTCCTCGCCTTTGGGAATAGTCTGGTGCCACTGGCCATCATGGAGATCTATTTGCGGGTTAAAGCCGGCAAGAGTGATCGCGCGCGCTATCTGATGGCTGCCGGGCTGGTGTTGTGCGCCTTGCTCACCCTCGCCGGAAGCGCCGCGGCCTGGATGGTGATGTGGGGACCCTATATCTGATCGCCAACTGGCGACAGTGCCGCATCAAATGCAAAGGCAGCCCCAAGGATGCTGCGAAAACGCGTGCGGGGGGACACGGCTTCCGCGCCCCCCGCCCGTCAGCCTCAGTGGTCCGCGTAGATCCGCCCCGACTGCGCCAGCCGTTGCCGCGACGTATTTACCGGCACGGCAATCGCGGTGCCGGGGTCATAGACTTTGCCCACGCCTTTGCTGCCTTTGGGTACCCAGATTTCGACCCAGGTGTTCGAATAGCCGTTGGGCTTATACCGCACCCAGTAGCCATCGGGGTGGAGGCTCCAGCGTGTGGCGGGAACGTCGATGCTGCCTTCACCGCGCGGGGCGACGCCGCCCAATACGGCGACGCGTTCGATTTCGGAATAGCTCGATCCCGGCGTGGTCAGCAGTCCGCGCAGGCGGCTTTCGGCTTCGACCACGGTGCGGATCGGCCCCGGCATTCCGCCAGTAATGCTGTTGAGCTGCGGATTGGAGAAGACCGACAACGCGCTACGGTTGAGGCTGAGCAGCATCTTCTTGGGCAGCAAGGTCGCCGCCACGCCCTTCAGCCGCATGTCCAGATCTTCGAATTTGGCGCGGGCGACAATCGCCCACAGCAGCAGCTGGATATCGCGCTGCGGGATTTCGGGATGAGCCACGCTGTTACGCAGGATCGTGGTCACTGCCAGCTGCGCAGAGCCTTTGACCGGGCCGAGCAGATAGCCATCGCCGCCGCCCGGGCCGTAGGTTCCGGCATGGAGGCAATAGGACTGGGCGTGCATCTTGTAATAGCCCGGCGCCAGCACGAAGCCGCCTTCGGGCGTGCGCGGCAGGGTGGTGAGGTTAAGCGCGCCGACGGGCGGCGTATAGCCGTCGGTCTTGGCATCCCCCCAGATCGCGTCCTTCAGGCTGGTGCTGATTGGCGCGGGTCCCGCGAGCAGGTTGGGCACCTTGGGCGTCTTGACCGGCAGGTTGCGGACAACGGTATTACCCAGCCCGCCAAATTGCGCCTGCGCGCTGGTGGCGATCATGGCCGAACCAGACAGGATCAGCAGCATGGGGAGAATGGCTTTGATCGGTTTCATGGGAAATCCTCTTCGTGTGCTGCACAGCAAGTGCCGCGTGTTGCTGACGGGACTATGCCGCCGGCGAACTCTTGTCTTGGCAAAAAACGTCATTCGCGTGAACGGTTATTCATCACGCCAGCGCAAGGACATACAGGTGAACCCGGCGTCAATCGCGGCGATCGCCGCATTGGGCAAGGTCACAACGTCCAGGCCGTGGGCATCGAGTGCGTCCAGAATACGCGGAAACCCGGTACCGGCCAGCACACGGTCATTCACCCGCAGCACATTGGCGCCGCCCTCCTCGCCTTCGGGTACTTCGATCAGGCGGTAGCCGGCGAAGATCCCGGTCGCTGCCAAGGCCCGGGTCGACAGCACGGTTTCTTCATCGAGCAGTGAGCTAGCGGTCTTGAGGTGCAGCACTTCGGGCGGGGTTGCGGCGACCTCGCCGCAGATGCCAAGCTGCGCCAGCAGCGCGATCAGCGCCTCGGCACCTGCGACATCGGTCCGTGCCGATAGGCCGATCAGGGCCTTGTCCGGCATCACCAAAACGTCGCCGCCATCGGCATGGCCGCGCGGCAGATCGAGCACCTGGCCGAACTGCGCCTCTAGCGCCGGGCGCAGAAACGCGCCCTCACCCGCCCGGCTTGGCGCGCCGGGGTGCAGCACAATGGCGCCTTCGGTAAAAACCAGCGCCGGATCCTCGACAAAGATCGCGTCGGGATAGTCCTCCAGCGGATCGAGCATGGTCAGCGCAAGGCCAGCCTCGGCAAGCGCAGCGGCATAACCGGCATGTTCAGTTGCAACGTCTTCAAAGCGCGGATCAGCCCCACCGCCAGCGCGCAAGCCCTTGACCACGCTAGCGCCCGGTCGGCGCAAGATCGCATGGGTGAAATCAAACACAGCTGCCACCTAGCGCCCCCCTCCATAGAAAAGGGCGGAGCGCGTCACCCGCACCCCGCCCCTTACAATCTAATCAGTTCAGGCGAGACCAGCCATCCGAGCGATGAAGATCACCGCGAGCGCGCCGACCAGCGAGTAGACGAAACCGGCAGGCTTCAGCTGGGTGCCAGGTTCCTTGTCGAGCATCGAGCCGATGAAGCCCGCCAGGAACGAACCGACCACGCCCAGACCCGCGCTCATGATCAGGCCCATGGGCACCGCGCCCGGATAGACAAACCGCGCAAGAATGCCGACGATCAGACCGACTGCGATCATGCTGACGTATTTCATAATGCTTCCCCTTCTCCTTACGGTCAGCGCCTTGACGCAGCCGTTTCGATAATGCGCGCAGGCGACACCAAGCGGCCTGCCAAGTCAAGCGCTTAAGGTCATGCCCTTAGGCACAGTCTCCGATCCGTTCGGTAGTGATGATATGCTCGATATGGATGGTCTTGCCGCCCGGCCCGGTCATATCGCCGGTCGCCTGGATCACCGATCCGGTAGGAGTGTAGGTACCCTTGGACGTCGCTTTGACTGTCATCTGATCGCCCGACTTGCAGGTGAAAGACGCATCGACGGTGCCGCCAAAGGCTTCGAACCTGTCAAAGGTGCACTGGCCCTTGGCCATCTGCTCTTTCATTACCTCGATCCCCTTAGCGGCGCGATCAGCGGTGACGCAGCTTTCACTGGACGAGCTTTTGCTCATCATCGCTTTCATCTGTTCGGCGACCTTGGCCGGCATTCCGGGAATTTCGACCTTCTGGACCGCGACTGAGGTGCGGTATTTGCCGGGCTGCATCTGGAAAGCCATTTCCGCAGCCTTTTCCAGAGCCTGACTTCCACCGCTCGCGGCGGTTTTCTCCTCGGTGGCCGACTTGCCACAAGCGCCCAGCGCCAACACGGCGAGGCAGGAAAAAGCGATTGGTTTGCGCATGATGGCTGGCTCCCGAGAGACTAAATCGGGAGCCAGCCTATCACCGGGTGACTTGGGTGCAAGCGTTACGCGGCCAGCCGCAGCTTTTCGGGCAGGTTGCGAAAGGCTTCAGGACGCAGGAAACGCTGAAAGGTGCGGTGCAGATGATCGACCACGGCCGGGTAAAGCGCGCGGTCAAAGGCGATCCCGGCGGAATGCCCCTTGATCCAGCGGATCACTCCGGTCAGCCCTTCGAGGCCGTCAGGGCGGATCACCACCAGATCACCCACGCCCATGACCAGAGCAAGGCTATCGATTCGGCATCCGCCAGACGAAATATCCGAAATTACCACCCGATCGACAAAGCCAGAGCGGCTGCGGCAACGCGCCGGGAGCACCAGTTGCAACCGGGGCGAGCGGCGCAGCAGGCGGACATTATCGGGTTCCATCGCATTCTCCATCCGGGGCTGACCCGCCTTGCCGTAACGGCACATTGGGGCTTGGCTTGGATAACGGCAGGGACACCCTGTCCGTTAAGGGCAAGGGTAAGTTTACGGAAACGTCAACTTCCCCTTGCGAAGGGCAGAAAACCGCTCCAAACTGAGCCCAACAGAGGAATTGGAGAGCTGCCATGGACCTTGAATTCAGTCCCGAAGAAATCGCCTTCCGCGAAGAAGTGCGCACTTTCATCGCCGAAAATTACCCCGCCCAACTGCGCGGCAAGCAGGATGAGGGCGACGAACTGTCGAAAGAGGATTTCCTCTCTTGGCACCGCGTGCTCCATGCCAAGGGCTGGGTCGCCCCCGCCTGGCCGGTCGAATACGGCGGCACCGGCTGGACCGTGACGCAGCGCTTCATCTTTTCCGAAGAAACCGCGCGGGCCGATTGTATCCGCCTGATGCCGTTTGGCCTCTCGATGGTCGGCCCGGTGATCTACACCTTCGGCACTCCGGAGCAGAAGGCTCACTTCCTGCCCCGGATCCTGTCGGGTGAGGATTGGTGGTGCCAGGGTTATTCCGAACCCGGCGCCGGATCGGACCTCGCCTCGCTGCGCACCAAGGCTGAGCGCGACGGCGATCACTATGTGGTCAACGGCCAGAAGACCTGGACCACCATGGCCCAGCACGCCGACTGGGGCTTTTTCCTGGTCAAGACCAATGCCGAAGCCAAGATGCAGGAAGGGATTTCGTTCCTGCTGATCGACATGAAGAGCCCCGGCATCGAAGTGCGCCCGATCATCACGCTGGGCGGCGAACACGAAGTCAACGAAGTGTTCCTCGACAATGTCCGCGTGCCGATCAGCCAGCGGGTCTATGAAGAAGACAAGGGCTGGACCTGCGCCAAGTTCCTGCTGGCCCACGAGCGTGTCGGGATTGCTGGCGTCGCCAGTTCCAAGCGCGGGGTTGAGCGGATCCGCGCGATTGCCGCGACCGAGCTGGATGGTGACACCCCGCTGATCGCCAACCCGTTTTTCAAGCGCAAGGTGGCCGAGCTTGAAATGGACCTCGCCGCGCTTGAATTCACCGAACTGCGCACGCTGTCGGGCATGGCCGCTGGCCAGGGTCCGGGGCCGGAAAGCTCGGTGCTCAAGATCAAGGGCAGCGAAATCCAGCAGCGCCTGACCGAACTGACGCTGGAAATGGCCGGCCACTATGGCGCGCCCTATTTCCGCAGCTTTGGCGAGGGCGACAACGAACATGCAGTGGGGCCAGTTTGGGCCAACAAGGCTGCGCCGACCTATTACAACGCCCGCAAGACCACGATCTACGGCGGGTCAAACGAGATCCAACGCAACATCATCGCCAAGATGGTTCTCGGACTGTAAGGATTTAACCAAAATGGACCTTAGCTACAACGAAACGCAGGACATGCTGCGCGACAGCCTCGCGCGCTTTCTGGGCGACACCTATGACTTTGAAACCCGCAAAAAGATGCTGGCCAGCCCCGATGGGCGCGATCCCGGGATATGGAAGGCCATCGCCACCGATCTCGGGCTGACCTGCGCCCCCTTCGCCGAGGAATACGGCGGCATGGGTGGCGGTCACCTTGAAAACGCGATCATGATGGAAGAGCTGGGCAAAGTCATCGCGATTGAGCCATGGCTGCAGACCGTGGTGATCGGTGGTGGCGCATTGTCAGCCGTTGGCGGTGCGAAAGCGGCCGAAGTGATCCCGCAGATCATCAGCGGCGATGCCATCATTGCCTTCGCCTATGCCGAACCGCAGGGCCGCTATAACCTCGCCGACATCGGCACTTCGGCCAAAGCCGATGGCGGCGGCTTCGTGCTCAACGGCCACAAGGCTTCGGTCTATGCCGCGCCGTGGGCCACGCACCTGCTGGTCACCGCCCGCACCGGAGGGTCGCGCCGCGAACGCGCCGGGGTGGAATTGTTCCTGATCGACGCCAAGACGCCCGGGATCACCCGCCGTGACTATGCCACCGTCGACGGCTTCCGCGCCTCGGAAGTCTATTTCGAAAACGTCGCCATTCCGGGCGATGCGCACCTGCCCGGCGGGATCGACCTGATCGAACAGATCACCGATGAAGCCACCGTCGCAGTCTGCGCCGAAGGCAGCGGGATCGCCCGTAAGCTCTTGTCAGGCACGGTTGAATACACCCAGCAGCGCAAGCAGTTCGGCCAGCCGATTGGCAAGTTCCAGGTCCTGCAGCACCGCATGGCCGATATGCTGATCGAGGCTGAGCAGATCACCTCAATGGCGCTGATGGGCACGCTCAAGCTGAGCCTACCCGCCGATCAGCGCAAGGCAGCGGTCAGCCAGGTCAAGGCCAAAGTCAGCCGCAGCCTGAAGGCCGCTGGCCAAGCCGCGGTGCAGACCCACGGCGGGATCGGGATCACGATGGAACTGGCCATCGGCCACTACTTCAAGCGTAGCACGATGATCGAAAACCAGTTCGGCGGGGCGGATTACCACCTTGAGCGCTACGAAGCGCTGACACTGGCCGATTAACGGCTCTCAGCAACCCCAACTGCAGATCAGTGCGGAGCCTCCGGCGACCGCACTGATCTGCATTGAGCCTCCGCAACCTTCGTCTTTCAGTTCTGCAAAGTCCGGATCTCTCGGTGCACCGAAACCAAGTCGGCTAAGGGTTCGCTGAACCTTCTCGGGCGTTTCAAGGAAATTCAAGGTCCGGGAATAGCCGCCGTCGCTTTCTGGCACGATCGTTGTGCGTGTGGTCAGACGGCTAAGCCGCAACCCGTGCCAGGTAGTGCCTTCCGGGAAGCGCAGCGAGGCATCGCGACTTTCGATCCCGTCCTTGTCGGTCGTTGTCTTGGCGGCGATTTCCAGCGGAGAATCGAATCCACCCAGAGTGACAGTCATTCCGCGGCCGCTGCCCAATTCTCCAGCTGCGTCGAGTTTCTTGTAAATCTGTTCAAGCGTTGGGGCAGACGTACATTGATTGGCGGCAGCAAATGTCAGCGACCCATCGAGCGCCACTGGCTTGGGCGCTTCTTCCGTAGCGGCGACTGTGGCCTCGGCCGCATCGGTCGCACTGACAGTTGCACCCGATAATTGTGGATCTGGTCCACTCCCAAGCAGTGTCGAGCCAAACCAAGCCGCCCCGCCCAGCAGCAACGCGGCAGGCAGACCGAATAGGATCAGCTTGGGCACAATGCTCCCGCGATCTGGCTCAGCGGTAGGTTCCCACGCGGGTTCGACTGGCGAAACCGGTGTCGGCCGTGGTTCTTGCTCCGGCCCGGATGACGAAGAAGCCACAGCATCTTGCGCAGCAAGGATCTTTGCCTTCTGTGCAGCAAATTCGGACTCGGTCAGAGCGCCCGCTTTGTGCAGCTGGGTCAGACGCTCAAGCTGTTCAATCCAATCAGACATTTATCGCTCCGCTATTCAAGCCCATTTCACCAAGGGCTAACCCGGAGCCAGTCTGACGGCAAGTACCTCCCTTACGCATTCCTTGCCATCAACCCGCCATCGACCGGGATCACTGCGCCGGTGATATAGCTCGCAGCGGGCAGGCACAGGCTTAGCGTCATGTGCGCAACTTCTTCGGGCAGGCCATAGCGGCGCAGCGCGGTGCGCCGCTGGGCGAACACGGCCCTATCGGCGTCAGAGACGTTGGCGGTCATGCCGGTATCGATCGGGCCGGGGCAGATGCAGTTGACGGTGATGCCCTCTTTGCCCAATTCCACCGCCAGCGCGCGGGTCAGTCCGGTCACCCCGGCCTTCGCCGCGCAATAGGGACTGTCGCGGTTGGTCGCGCCCAAGGCTTCGGTGCTGGCGATGTTGACGATCCGGCCACTGGCAGAGCGGCGCAGGTGCGGCAGGGCGGCCCGGATCAGGCGTTGGTGCGCGGTCAGCAAAACCAGAACGGCGCGATCCCACACCGCGTCATAGTTCGGATCGTCAAGCGGACAAAACGCACTGATCCCGGCGTTGTTGATCACTATGTCGAGCCCGCCAAAGTGCGTTGCAACCTCCTCCACGACCGATTTTATCGCGCCGGGATCGGCCACATCCAGTGCCCAGCCGCGCGCGCTGTGTCCCTTGGCCCGCAGCCCGGCCGCGATGCCCTCAACCGCTTCGGCCGACAGATCGGTCAGCGCGACATTGGCTCCCTCGGCGGCAAAGACCTCAGCGGTCGCCCGCCCCATCCCGCTTGCTGCGCCGGTAACCAGCACCGTCAGGCCTTTTACCGACCGGCTTAGTTCCACTGCCATCATTCCGCTCCCACAATTGTGTGGGCGACTGTGCCGCCTGGCGCCGCGCCTGTCGAGCGGCAGTCAGCGTCAGAAAGTACAGTTGACCGAGAGAGTGAACCCAATGTGGGCGTCGCGGTAGCGGAATTCCTTGACCACCGGATCGGCAGAGGATCGGTTGGGATCAAAGAACAGCCGTCGCCGTTGCCCCGCCACGTCGGCCACGTTTTCTGCGTCCAGCCGCACCGTGGTCCGCTTGTCTGGGCGGAATTCAACGAAGGCCAACACGAATGGTTCAGCATTGCCAAAGCTGTCGAGCTCGTCGATCCGATAGATCGTTGAGATGCCTTCGACATAAATTTCGGCACCATAGGACCACTTGCTAAGGTCACGGCGCAGTTCGGCGTTCCAGCTCCAGCTTGGCCTAAATCCGCTCCACGGGCGCTGCTGCCCGGTGATCGGATCGCGCACCGAATGGTCCTGCATCGCGCCCGAGAACTTCAGCCGAGTCGCCTTCAGCCCCAGACTGTCGAGCGGGGCATCGACGGTGATCGCCACAAAGCTGCGGGTGCCGCTGCCAATATTGCCGGGAGCGTCGAACCCTTCAGGGGTCAGGATGCGGTCCTGCAGCATTGAGACCCGGTCATGACCTGCCTCAAGCCGGATCACCCCCTTACCCAGAATTGGGCGGTCGGCTGTCAGGCGCAATTCCCAGGTTCGCTGCGGGACGATATCGGCATTGCCGCCGTTGATCCGGTCATTGGCCAGTTCCGCGCTGGCAATAAAGTCAAAGAAATCAAGCTGCGCCACCGTGCGCCGTCCAACCAGCTGGACATGCCAGCCCTTTGGCCCCTTCCAGTCGAGCGTCACGCTCGGCTTGAAGTACTTCAAGTTGCGCTTGGCTTTCGTATCGCCAGACACAGTCAGGTCCGATGTTTCGAACGCCAGCCGGGTTTCCAGCCGCAGCCGCTTGGTCAGCGGGCGGCCGAGGTTAAGATAGCTTTCGGTCCGCAGTTCATCGACCACCGCGCTGTCGACCGGCAGATCGAGCTTGGTCCGCGCTCCCGCGGGTCCGAGGACATAGACTTCGGTAGCATTTTCCAGCCGGTTATAGGCCACTTCACTGCCGAATTCGGCGGAAAAGCCCAGCAGCTTCGGGTTCGTCCAGCTGACCCGGCCCAGCACTTCGTCATAGCGCGACGTCTGCAAAGCCTCGAACCCGCCAATGGTTTCGCCCGCGACCCGGTTATAGCTCCCGTCAAAGTTGTCCTGATCCCGCCGATTGCCCAGAAGGACCAGCTTGATTGTCCCGCTGCCCAGCGGGCGCGATATATCGCCGCCGATTTCATACGAACTCGGGCTGTAATCCTGCACCAGACGGTCATCGCGCACCGGCCCGCTGGCCGGGGTGACATGATTGGTCTGGATCAGCGATAGGCTGCCCGGCGAATAGCGCAGATTGAGATTGGCCGCCCGTCCGTTGGCGCCCTGCTGTCCCCAACTGGCCGCGAAGAACGGATTGCGGGGCTCGATCCGATTGACCTTTTCACGCCGTTCGATCCGCGATCCATCTGCCAGCAAGGTCAGATCGTCGAACCCGTTTTCCACTTGCCCGCCGCGCGCGGTGCCTGCCGAGAGGTTGAAGGTGGAACTGCCGGTTTTTATCAGCACCGAGCCTTCCGCATTGGGCACCAGCCAGCCGGTGAAGACCCGACTCAAACTGACCTTGACGTTGCCATTGACCCCGCCGCTGTCCGACAGGATCAGGTTCAACACCTGGCTTTTCCCGGCATAGTCCGATCCATAAAGGTCGCCCGGCCCCACTTCGATCCGCACCACCCGGCTGGCCGGAATCCGCGCCAGCATTTCGTCGAGCTCTTCGGATTTGGAAGAGGGCCGCGCGCCGTTGACCACCACGTTACCGGCCGCCTGACTGAACCCGCGGACGTCGCCGTCGCCCTCCTCAATCGCAAAGCCCGGAACCCGGCGCACCATGTCGAGCGCGCTGCTGGGTGAGAACGCGGTAAAATAGGCGGCATCGTAACGGGTCACGCGGTCCTGCGTCACCGGCGTTGTCGCTGCGGCAGTGCTGGCCTCACTTGCCACATCTGGCTCGGCTGAAGGCTGCGCGAAAGCTGGTCCCGCCTGTGTCAGCGCAAGGCCCAGCACCAGAAGGCTGGGCGCACGGCGTGCCCGCGAAAATTCGCATTTTCTGAGACGCATACCTATCCCCACCCGGCGGGCCTTAAACCCTCTCTCGGGCGATCTGATCCGCTCGGGTCGGCTTCACCAGCCCACTTCGGCCAAGCGGCAGACGGCGCCGACGAACGACGTAGTCGGCGCAGCGGCAGACGATCCAGCCCGACGAATGCCATGTCGTGTTTCGCCAAGGTCGCCATACAATAGACCTGTAGTGAAATTCCGTCGCGCATTGCCCTGCCCCTTCACAGCGACCGAACAAGGACCTGTGCATGCACCGCTTTGCCCTCTGGCGCCGCGCCGCCCATTGCGCCGTTTTTGCCCTGTTCCTGCTGCTTGGCAGCTCCCCGTCCTTCGCGGACCCGGTGTCCGACCTCGATGCGCGGGCCACGGCTGAGTATAACCGCGGGCTTGATGCGCGTGACGCCGGACGGAACGGCGCAGCCTGCCAGCATTTTCGCAATGCTGAGGCGCTCTACCACAACTCGATCATGGCCTTGTCTGGCATGGGCTACGGGCACCGAAGCGAAGAGCAACTCGACGCGATCAAGAGCTTCGCCAACGGCCAGCAGAACCGGGTTGACGCGTCCAAGGCCCGCGCCAGGGAAGTCTGTGGACGGCCAGATGGTCCGGCGCTGACGAGCAGCCGCAGCGCCTCGAGTTCAGATGCGGTTGATTGGAACGCAGAAAAGAAACTGGACCTGCAGCGCACCGCCGACCTTGCCCACAGTCAATACAAGGAAGCGGGCCGCTTGTGGGATGCTGGCGACCGCGCCGGAGCTTGCGCCGCAATTCGGCTTGCGACTGCCAACTTCGACAAGATCAGCGGCGCAATGAAGGCTAACCCAGCACTAAGAGGCGCCTTCGGAAATCCCGATGTAGTTCTGGCAAACGGCAAAATGGCGAGCGAAGAGCGCGACGAAACCTTTTGCGTTAATCAGGTACAGCGGGGCGAAGTAGAGCGCACAGCGCTCCTCGCTAGTAGCCAGTTTGACGAAGCCGACCGACTGTGGAAAGCTGGAGACAAGCCCGGTGCCTGCGCCGCAATGCGTCTGTCGGCTGCCAATTTTGGCAAAGTTGCCAGCGCCATGGCCGCAAACCCTGGACTGAGATCTGCATTCAGCGAACCGGATGTCGTGATCGAAAACGCCGCATTGGCCGCCAAGATCCGCGACGAGATGTTCTGCAAGGGTTGATGCCCGAAGCCCAAGCTATTTCAGCAATTCCGGCCATATGGCCTTTGTGAGCATCCACCCATGATCAGTCTCAGCCGCACAATCCTCGCCCTGACCTTGCAACTGGCGGTTTGTACGCCTGCCCTCGCCCAGTATATCGATGAAGCCGCGTTCGATCAGTATTCCGCAGAGAGTGACACGGCTTTCGACGAGGCAAATGCCGAGCTCGATAAGGCGATCGCCACGAATCAGCGCGTCTATATGGTTCGTGCCTGCACACTGTTGATCAAGGCCGCAAACCTGAAAGAATTGGCGCGCAATGACGCCCCGTATGAATATCTGAATGCAGTCAACACCGATCTGACCAATGCACGGATTCATACGAATGAGGTCTGCAAAATAGCCAATGGAACTACACCTTTTCCTAGAACCGACGCCCGGACCGATGCCGCGTTCGATGCCCAGGTCCGTGATCTGCGGAAAGGCAACACTTGGGCTGTAGAAATGTACCAGCAGGCCAATAGTCGCTGGGACGAAGGCAACCGCACCGGAGCATGCTCGAGTGTCCGCCTCGCCGCCGACGAACTGGCCCGGATCGTCCGCGCGATGCGGGCCAATCCGGAGCTCGAATCAGCCTTCGCCAACCCCGCCCAAATCTATCAGAACGCGCAATTGGTGGCGGAAGTTCGCGATGACACATTCTGCAAAGGGCAAAGCTGAAGTACTGCGTGGATAGCTTGCCCCCCGCAGCAATGTTCGCCATATGTCCCGGATGGCCGAACTGATCATCCGCCGGGGCCTTGAAGAGCCCGATACCTCCGCGAACTTCGTGCCGCACAAGCCGGCGCGGCCGGAGAAGAGTGATGGTGGGCGGCCGTTCCGGATTCAGTCCGAATACTCCCCCGCTGGCGACCAGCCGACCGCGATTGCCGAGCTGGTCGAAGGCGTGACCAATGGTGAGGCGACGCAGGTACTGCTGGGCGTCACCGGCTCCGGCAAGACCTTCACCATGGCCCAGGTGATCGAGGCGACGCAGCGGCCGGCGCTGATCCTGGCGCCCAACAAGATCCTTGCCGCGCAGCTCTATGGCGAGTTCAAGAGCTTTTTCCCGGACAACGCTGTCGAGTATTTCGTCTCGTACTACGACTATTACCAGCCC
>Ga0075163_10002158_pt1 | contig 26557 bp, 21 predicted proteins | sample JI1023141ADNA_FD_71478 | JGI IMG/M metagenome (GOLD analysis project Ga0075163, IMG submission 71478) | Wastewater effluent complex algal communities from Wisconsin, to seasonally profile nutrient transformation and Carbon sequestration -... | ecosystem: Engineered > WWTP > Effluent > Algae...
CCCGCCGGCGCTGGAGGCGGTGGTCTTCAAGGCCCTGGCCAAGCGGCGCGAGGAGCGGCAGGCGGGGGTGGACGAGCTGTCCATCGAGCTGGACGCCATTGATCAGCTGCTGGACGGGGCGTCCTACGAGAGTGTGGCAGCGCGGCTGCCGGGTGTGCTGCCCGGCGCGGATGGCTCGCCCTCGCTGGTGGGGCCCGCCATTGTGCCGGCGGGCTCCGATGATACCCAGGGGCCCGTGGGCTCCAGCGGCAATACGGTGCGGCTGGATGCCGAGGGCAACCCGCTGGGCGCCATCGTGGCGCTGGAGGAGACCCCGCCGGAGCCGGTGGCGGCGCCGGGTGGCTTCCCGTGGTGGACGCTGGCGGCGGCGGTGCCGGTGCTCGGCCTGGGGGTCTGGTTCTTCATGCACGGGCCGGCAGAGGGTCCGCGGGACGCCGGGGCGCCGGTGAGTGTGGCGCGGCTGGATGTGGATGGCGGCGGTGCGCCTCCGCCCCAGGTGGATCGCGGGGTGGCACCACCCACCGGGCCCACCGCGCCCCCCACCACGACGCCCGAGTCGGTGGCCAGCGCAGCGCCCGCGACGGTGCCCGGGCGTGAGTTCCTGCTGCGCAGCGATCCCGACAAGGCCCGCGTGCTGGATTTTAAGACCGGCGAGGAGGTCGGGCAGACCTATATGCGGGTCACGATCAGCGAGCCGACCACCTATATCTTCAGGAAAACCGGCTACTTGGACAAGCGCGTCCTGCTCTCGCCCGAGGATGCCGATACCCAGAAGAAGATCGTGCTCGAGCCCAAGCCCGAGGCCGTGCGGCCGGCGGCGCCCGAGACCAAGGTGGTGGTGGTGCGCCCGCCGCCCGTGAGCCCCGGTACGAAGCCGCCCGCTGCGCCCAGGACGGACACCCCCATCGAGCTGCAGTAGGCCCCGTGCGCCGCACCGAGCGCCTCTTTGCCCTGGCGGAAGCGCTGCGCGCCCACCGCAGCGGCACCACCGTGGCGGCCCTCGCCCGCCGGTTTGCTGTCACCGAGCGCACGATTCACCGGGATCTGGCCAGCCTGCGCGCGGCGGACCTCCCGGTGCGCGGCGAGCCCGGGCGGGGTGGGGGCTTGGCGCTGGATCGCGGCTATGCGTTGCCGGCCGTGAACTTCACGGCGCGGGAGGGCGCGCTGCTGGTGGCGGCGGGGGAGTGGCTGGCCCGGTCGCGCATCCTGCCCTTTGCCGAGACGCTGACCGGTGGGCTCGACAAGGTGCGCGCGGCGCTCTCACGGCAAGCCCAGGTGGAGCTGGAGCGGCTGTGCGAGGCCATGGCCTTTGCGGGGGTGCCCGCGCTGAGCGCCCCCGACGCCGTCCGCGCGGCGGTGGAGGAGGCCCTCTTCGGGGGTCACCCGCTGCGCATCCTCTACCGCAGCCGGCCGGAGTACCTGCCCCAGTGGCGGCGGGTGCAGCTGCGCACGCTGGTGATGACACGCACCGAGATCCTGCTCAACTGCGACGACCTGGAGCGCGGCGAGGCGCGGCAGTTCATGCTGCACCGCATCGAGGCCGCGGAGGTGGTGACGCCTGGGTAGCGGGCGGACTCACCGCCGGCGTCGTCCGTGCTCTGGCGGCCGTCGTGCGGCACCTGGGCCGCGGGTTTGCGCGGAACGTCTTGGACTGCTTGCACTTTTCTGGTCGCTGCGCGGCGGAGGTCCGGGGATCTTTGTGGGCGCCCGGTTGATCGGCGGTCGAATCCACCCGGCCCACCCGCTACCATGCAGCGACTCACTGGGAGGACCCTGATGAAGAGACTGATCCTGCCCCTCCTGGGCACGCTCGCCGGCCCCTCTGCGGCCCTGGCCCAGGCCTGCTACCCCACCAAGGTCAGCTTTGGCTGGACCCAGCCCAACAACGTGCCCATCACGGACGACAGCGCCGATCGCTGGCCCACCGATGCCACCATCCGGCTGGCCTACGGCGGTTCGTGGTGCCCCGAGGGTGCCCAGTTCGAGCTCAAGAAGAAAGACGGCGGCGCCGTCGCGGCCCAGGTGCGCTTCGTGACGCCCTCGACGGTGGTGGAAAACACGGCGCAGGCGCTCACGGTGATCGACATCGATCCCGAGCAGCCGCTGGAGCCGCGGGCGGACTACCAGTTGACGGTGCGCCCCCCCAACCCCTCGCTGCCCGCTTTTGCCGAGTACTACATGGAGTTTCGGGCCGGCGGCTCGCCCATGGAGCCCATCAACGAGAACGGCTTCGAGGGCATCCGCACGGTGGCGCTGGACGGCGACACGTGCGGCAATGACCCGCCCTTTGCCGGGGTGAACGCCAACATCCCGGCCTGCCTGGTCTCCACCAAGTTCCGCTTGCGGGCCGAGTTCCAGCCGCTCAACCGCTCGGAGCTCTCCTACGTCCTCTACCGCACGTCGACCACCCCCCTGGATGCCGATGGCAACCCGGTGGCGGTGGACGCCGACAACACCCGGGTGCCCATCGGCGTTCAGCCCGGCGGCCGCGACATCACCGGCGCGGGCATCCCCCTGCGGCCGGTCATCTTCGACGTGCTCTACAACCCGCTGCCCCGCCGCGACTGCTACAGCATCATGATCCTGGACGAGTACGGCCGGGAGCGCGGCGACATCAACAACACCGCCTGCGTGGATCTCGACGTACCCGAGCCGTGCCCCCGCGGCTGCATGGATGACCAGTGCATGGTGGTGTTCCCGCCGCCCAACCCCTTCGAGACCAACGAGCCCCTGCCCGGGCAGGCCTGCGAAAACCTGGGCTTGAACGGCGCCGACCCCGACCGCCCCATCCCGCCGGTGGGTGAGGAGCCCGACCCAGGCGCGGGCGGCGCGGGCGGCGGTGCGGATGGTGGTATGGACAGTCCCGATGGTGGCACCAGCGAGACCGGCGGCGGTGGCAGCGATGGGTGCGCCGTGGATGGCCGCGGTGGCTCGCTCTGGAACCTCATGATTTTCCTGCCGATTCTGCTGCGGCGCCGTCGCCGCTGACTTCTTTCCCGATCCTCCTTGGCAGCGTGGCTCAGGCGGTTCAGAATCGGGGTGTCTTCCGCATCGGATCAGGTCGCCCATGCCGGCTCGCGCTGCCCGCACCGCCGCGTTTCTTCTGCTTGCCGCTGGCCAGGCCGGTGCGCAGGACCTCCAAAACCTGCACCCGGCGGTGGGCACGCGCGGCTTCTTCGTGGTGGAGAGCGCCCGCACCACCCCCAACGGCCTCATCACGCCCTCGGTGTGGCTGCACACCAGCTACCGGCCGGTGGTGCGCCGCGACACGGAAGCCCACATCAGCGAGGCCGTGGTGGCCCACCAGACCACCCTCGACGTGCAAGGTGCGCTGGGGTTGGGCTCGCGGTTTGAGGTGACGCTGGGCTTGCCCGTGTCCTACGTGACCGGCACGGGCCTGGAGGCCACCGGCGACGACGGCGTTGGCATCGGCGACGCCCGACTCGGCGGCAAAGTGCGGTTGGCCGGCTTCGAGGACGAGCAGATTGTGGGGTTGGCGTTCTCGCTGCCCATCACCGTCCCCATCGGCAGCGAAGATAAGTTCTTGGGATCCGCGGGGTTCACCTTCACGCCCACGGTGATTGGCGAGGTGGCGGGCGACTCGGCCAGCCTGGCCCTGCAGGTGGGCACCCGGCTGCGCACCGAGACCGACCGCATCGAGAACATCGAGCTCAACCACGAGCTGGTGTGGGGCACCGCAGGCCGCGTGGAGCTGGGGGTAGACTGGCTGGCCCTGGTGGGCGAGGTCAACGGCAGCGTGGCGCTGGGTGAGGTGCTCGACGAGGACGTCACGCGGCCGGTGGAGTCGCTGTTTGGCCTGCGCTACGAGAGCGAGGAGGGCAACCTGCTCACCCTGGGCGGGGGACTGGGCATCAACCCGGACCGCGGGGTGCCGGCCTTCCGCGTCCTGGTGGCCTTCGCGTGGCGCCCGCCCCGCCAGCGCGGCCCCCAGATCGACCCCGAAGCGCTGCTCTCCGACGCCGATCACGACGGCGTGCTGGAGCTCGACGACCGCTGCCCGAGCGAGCCCGAGGATGAGGACGGCTTCCAGGACGACGACGGCTGCCCCGACGTGGACAACGATCAAGATGGCATCCGCGACAGCCTCGATCGCTGCCCCGACCAGCCGGAGACGGTGAACGGCTACCAGGACTCCGACGGCTGCCCCGACAAGGGCGACGCCGATCGCGACGGCCTGCCCGACGAGCGCGACCGCTGTCCGGATGAGCCCGAGGACAAAGACGGCTTCAAGGACGACGACGGCTGCCCCGACCCAGACAACGACGGGGATGGCTTGCTCGACACGCTCGATCGCTGCCCTGGTGAGGCCGAGACGGTCAACGGGTTCCAGGACGCCGACGGCTGCCCGGACGAGGTGCCCGCCGAGGAGCCCGTCAAGAAGCCCCGCGGCCGGCGCGGGCGGTAGCGGCTCGGCGCAGACCCGCGCCCGGTGCCCCCCAAGCCCGGCTCATCCGGGCTCAATCCAGGCTCTCACCGATGAGCGCCACCACCCCCTCCAAGTCATCCACATGCACCCAGTGGCCCGCGTTGGGCAGCACCCGGGCATCCACCCCTTCGAGGCGTTTGAGCGCGGCCGCATCCCAGCGATCGCTGCGGCCCGCCCGCACCACGTGGAGGGCCGCCGCGCCCGGATGCTCCAGGAAGTCCCAGAGATCATGGCGGAAATAGTCGGCGAGGAGGGCCTCCACCACCGCCAGATCGGGCTTCCAGACCAGCCCATCGGGGCTGCGGCGGACGTTGGTGGTCATCCAACCGGCGATGGCGGGTGAAAAGCCCGCGGCCAGGAAGTGGGCGGTCACCGCCTCCCGGCTGGCAAAGGGGGCGGGCAGCGCGCGGGCGGCGGCGATGACGCGGGTGACCTCGTGCTCGCTGGTCTCGGCCACCGCGCCCGGGGGGGCGTCGAGCACCCAGACGTTGCGGAGCGCGGCGGGGGCGTGGTCCCGGGCGTACAGCAGCGCCACCTTGCCCCCGAAGGAGTGGCCCACCACCACCTGAGGCGCACCCACCAGCGCGGCGAGCTCGGCCAGATCGGCCGCGCAGGCGGGCACGGTATGGGGCGGATCGCCACTGCCCGAGTCGCCGTGGCCGCGCAGGTCGGGCAGGAGGAAGCGCCAGCGGGGGTGGCGGACGGTCAGGGCCCGGGCGAGGCCGTGGAGGTTGGTGGCGGACCCGAGGATGCCGTGCACCAGGAACGCCAGCGGGCCCGCGGTGGGGCCTACGATGCGATGAGCGAGCTGCATGGGGCCCAGGGTGGCCAAAAAGCCGAGCGCTGTCACGTTGAAGGTCGAAAGTGGGCAGGGAGGAGAAAAAGAGAACCCCGGGCCTACCCCAGGGGGGGCGGGGTGAGGCCCGGGGGTGGGCGTGCACCGACGATCTCCGGGGGAGGGAGGGAACGTCGGATGGGGGAGCACGCCCGGTTGAGGTCACGAAGGGAGAGGGAGCGGTTTTCGTGTGCCTCGGTGGAGAAAAACCCAACGGACTCGGCGCGTCTTCCGGGCGCCTTCACTTTTTTTTGCAAAGGACGCAAGTCACTGAAATCAGGGGCTTTCCTGACGCGGGGTCCCCAAGGGGTGGCAGGAATGAGGGTTAATGTACTTGAAGTATTCTGTATACGCCACCACCATGAGTGCGTCCCGCGGGCTCGGCCCAGCCCCGTGACAGGGGGAACCGGGGGCACCGGGCAGGCCCCCGGTTCGCCCACTTCTCACCGGCGTGGCCATCACCCACGACCGGCGTCGCCCACTGCGAGGCACTTGGACTCAAGTGGTCGTGCGGGCGTAAATCACTGATTTGTATCGATTTTCTGAGCCCTACTGCGCAAAGCGCGCGTCGAGCCAGGCCCCGATGTCCGCGATCTCGCGGGGGTGAACGCCGTGCTGGGCCGGGTAGGTATGCCACTCGACCTGCATCCCGGCGCCCCGCAGCGCCGCCGTGGTCCGCTCGCCCATCATCATCGGCACCACCATGTCGGCGGTGCCATGGCCCACAAACACCGGCGTTGTGCGATTGGCGCTGAGGGCCTTCAGGGCGTCCGGCAGCGGCAGGTAGGCGGAGAGGATCAGCAGCCCGCCCAGCGCCTCGGCATGCCGCAGGCCCACATCCAGCGCCATCGCGCCGCCCTGGGAGAAGCCGGCGAGCACGATCCGGTGGGCCGGCACCCCCCGGGCCCGCTCTTCGGCGATGAGCTGCTCGATGGCCACCCGGGAGCGGGCAATGCCCTCGGCGTCGGCGCGGCCTTCGGCGGTCAGCTCAATGATGTCGTACCAGGCGCGCATCACCATGCCGCGATTGAGCGTGACCGGCTGGCGCGGGGCATGGGGAAAGCGGAAGCGCAGGGCATGGTGCACGCGCAGGTGCGGCACGATGGGTTCAAAGTCGTGGCCGTCGGCGCCGAGGCCGTGCAGCCAAATGACCGTCCCCACCGGCTCAGCGCCGGTCAGGACCTCCACATAGGGCAGGGTTTCCATGGGGGTGCACTCTACGCGAAACCAGTGGTGGGCCCAATGATCGCCGCTCAGGCGCAGGGCGCACCCGGGCCAGCGGGACACCGCCAGAGGCAGGGCCGGGTCATCCGGCGCCGCCGGGGGGGCGGACTCAGGAGCAGGAGACTGGCCGAGGCCAGCTCTTCAATGGTGGGCGCCCTCGGCGGGCTCTTTGCCGAGCTCATCCACACCCCGGCAGAGGTCGGACTGCGGCGTCTCGATGCTCTTGCACATGGCGCGGATCTCGCGGCTGCGCGAGTGGGCGTTGGGCCCATGGGGCTTGCCCTCGCGATCGCTGATGGGGCCCCAGGAGCCCACCTGTTCGAAGTTGCAGCCGGCCAAACCGACGAGAGCGAAAGCGAGCGCGAGGCGCAGCATGGCAATCCTCCAAGGCCAGTGACCCGAGTGCGGGCCACAAAACTGCGCCAGTCTATGCAGGTGCGCCCAAGGGTCAAGCCCCGCGGTGCCTTGGGCTGCCGCGCCGCCCCCCAGAGAACGCAACCGCCCGATCCCAATCGGTTTCTGGTTGGGGGGTGCGGAGGTGGGGCACCCGAGGGTCGCCGGCACCTGCCCTGGGCGTGGCAGGCGGTCCCGGCGCTATCATTGACAGCGCTCGCCCAGCCCCGGATAACGATGCGGTCGCGCTACGTCCCGAGGAGCTGCTTTCGTTGCGGGCCGCCATCGAAGCCATTGGGCAGTCGACCCTCAACATCGTGGAGGGCACCGGCAAGGCCGCACTCCTCTTCATCGAGACGTTGATCTGGACGATCAGGCCGCCCTACCGCATCCGCTTGCTCTTCCAGGCGATGGAGTTTGTGGGGGTGGGTAGCCTCTTCATCGTGCTGCTCACCGGCTTGTTCACGGGCGCCGTATTTGCGCTGCAGGGCGCCGGCGCCTTCCGCCTCTTCAACGCTGAGAGCCTGGTGGGCCCCACGGTGGGCATCTCGCTGGCTCGTGAGCTGGCCCCGGTGCTCACGGGCCTGATGGTGGCCGGCCGCGCCGGCAGTGGCATCGCGACGGAGCTGGGCACCATGCGGGTGACCGAGCAGATCGATGCGCTCTACACCATGGCCGTTAATCCCGTGCAATATCTGGTCGTTCCGCGGTTTCTCGCTGGCCTGATCATGGCACCCGCGCTCTGCGCGCTCTTCACGCTGATCGGCATGGTGGGCTGCTACTTTGTGGGGGTGGTGCTGCTGCGCATCGATCAGGGCATCTTCATTGAGCAGACCCGATGGATTGTCGACCCCGATGACCTCACCAGTGGGATGATCAAAGCGGTGGTCTTCGGGGGCATTTTAACCATGGTAGGGTGCTACAAAGGATTCTATGCCTCGGGCGGCGCTCGCGGCGTGGGGCTCGCGACCACGCAGTCGGTGGTGGGCTCGAGCGTCCTGATCCTGGTGGCCGACTACTTCCTGACGGCGATGATGTTCCAGTGAAGGCATTTTTCACCCCCTTCAAGGTTGGCCTCGTGGTCCTCGGGGGCTTTGCGGCCTTCTTCTGGATGTTCGGCATGGTGCGCGAGGGCATCGACGACGATGCCGCCGGCTACCGCGTCTGGGCCATCTTCAAGGACGCCTCGGGCCTCGCCGACAAGTCCCGCGTGGTGGTGGCCGGCATCAACATTGGCCAAATTGACAAGATCGAGCTGGCTGGCGATCAGGCCAAGGTCTGGATCAAGGTCAACACGCCCCTCAAGAGCGACGCCCGCATCGCCAAGAAGCAGGCGAGCTTGCTGGGCGAGTACTACCTCTTGTTGACGCCCGGCTACACCGGCACGCCCCTCAAGGACGGCGATCAGATCACCAACATCGAGTACGACGTGGCGCCCGCCGATCTGATCAACGAGCTCAAGGGCATCACCCAGAACGTCGAAGAGATCACCGCCAGCCTCAAGAAGGTCATCTCGGGGCCTGAGGGTGAAGAGCGCCTCGTGCACATCCTCGAGAACATCGATCGCACGGTGGCCGAGGTGAAGCGGGCGGTGGTGGACAACGGCCCCAAGGTCGACCAGGTGGTGGACAACGTGGTCCAGGTCACCCAAGAGGCCAAGGTTTTTGTTAAGGATTTTCGCGGGGATGCGCGCAAGCTGATGACCGACGCCCGCATGATGGCGGCGGATGCGCGGGCGGTCACTGCCGGGGTGCGGCGCTTCATCGATCCCATGGTGGCGGAAGGGGAGACGGTCGCCGGTGCCCCGCCCCAAAAGGCCCCGTCGGTGCGCGACGCGGTCGTGCACCTGGAGAGCGCCCTCAAGAACCTCGATGGCACCATGGAGCGCGCCAACTCCATCGCTGCCAAGATCGACGAGGGCAAGGGCAGCATCGGCCGGCTGGTCAACGACGACAAGCTGGTGGACAGCATGACCGACCTGGTGGACGAGGGCGGCCGCTTTGTGCGCCGCCTGACGCGCCTGCAGTTCCAGGTGGCCATGCGGGCGGAGTACTACCTGAGCCAGGGCTCGGTGAAGAACTACCTGGAGCTGCGCCTGCAGCCGCGGCCCGACAAGTACTACCTCATCCAGATCGTGGACGACCCCAAGGGCTCCACCAAGCTGGTGGAGACGGTCACCGCCACCAGCGACTCCATGAGCGATCCGGTCATCCGGAGCCAGGAGAGCATCACCGAAGACCGCTTCCGGCTGTCGCTGCAGTTTGCCAAGCGCTTCTACTTCGCCACCGGCCGCATCGGCATCGTCGAGAGCACCGGGGGCGCGGGGCTCGACCTGAACTTCTTTGACGATTCGCTCGAAATCTCCAGTGATATCTTCGCGTTCTCGGCGAACCTGAACCCGCGGTTCCGTATGCGGGCCATCTACCGGTTCTTCACGCATCTCTACGTGGCAGCGGGCGTGGACGACGTCTTCAACGACGAGCTGTCCGACCTCTTCGTGGGGGCGGGGGTGCAGTTCACCGACGACGATCTCTCGGCGATTCTCGCCACCGCGCCCACGCCCTCGTTGTAGGGGCGTCGCTCCGCCTTGGCTGCCCGCGCCTGCTCCTTTGTAGTTGACGCTCTGCAAGGGGCCTGCTAGTTTCCGCTGCCGTTTTGTCAGGGGTTTCGCCCCTGCTTGATTTCGTCCGCATGGGTTGGTTCTGGCCGCCCGCGGCTCAACATTGTTTCGAGGTGAACCCGTGCCGAACCACAAGTCCGCCGAAAAGCGCGCCCGGCAGAATGAAACGCGCCGCCTGCGCAACCGGCTGGTCGTGGTGTCCATGCGCACCTTCGTCAAGAAGGTCCGCCGCGCCCTCGAGTCGGGCGATCTGAACACCGCGCGCGAGACCCTGCCCGTGGCCATCCGCCACCTGGAGCGGGCCGCGGCCAGGGGGATCATCCACCGCAACCAGGCCAGCCGCAGCGTCGGCCGCCTGATGATTGCGGTGGGCAAGGCTTCGAGCGCGACCCAGGCGAGCTGAAGCGCCCCCCGGCGCTGACCCTCCTCATCGCGCGGGTGCCCCGCTCGGCCAGCAACGCCCCTCAAGGGGCGCTGGTTGTGCGCCGGGTTGCCGTTGCTGACCCCCTCTGGTACAAGCGGGCCGTGTCGATCATCGCACCCTGTCTGGTCCTCCTGCTCGGCGCACCCGAGATGGGCGTACTCCTTGTCGAAGGGGGCGAACCAGGCGCTGCGGTGTCCATTGACGGTCAGGCGGTGGGGGCTCTGCCTCTGCCCGGGCCCTGGACGCTGCCTGCGGGCGCCCACACCGTGCTCATCGGCACCTCCTCCCATGCGGTCAAGGTCGCAGCCGGTGCGCCGTCTCGGCTGAAGCTGGGCGGCGCACGCGGCGGGGGCACCGCGGCCGGTGCGGCCGACCAACCCGTGGTGGTGGTGGGGCGGCCGGGCTTCTCCCTCGCCACGGCGGGCTACATCGCGGGTGGTCTGGGCGTGGTGGCGCTGGGCCTGGGGGTCTACTTTGGCCTCGACGCCAGCGACCTCGCCGATCAAGCCAAGGCCCTCGACCGCAGCGATCCCGCCCATACCCGCGCCGAGCTGGACGGCCTGGCCTCCGACGCCGAGCACCAGGCCTTCACGGCCAACCTGCTCTATGGCGCCGGTGGCGTGCTCCTGGCGAGCGGCGCCGCGCTCTTCCTGCTCAGCAGCGACGGGCCCCTGAGCGGTGCGCCGGTGGCGGTGACGCCAGCGCCCGGCGGGCTGGTGGTGGGGGGGCGGTTTTGAAGCGTGCGCTCCTGATCACCCTGCTCTGCCTCGGCTGCCAGCCTGAGCTGCCCACCCGCGCGTGCAGCACCCAGGGCGACTGCTTTACCCAAGAAGTCTGCGTGCAGAAGCAGTGCGTCACCGCCCGGGACGAAGCGCCCGTGGGGGATGCCGACCTGCCCGATGTGGCGGAGCCCGAGACGTCCGACGCGGGCGCCGACGCCGTGCCCTGACGTGCAGCCCGAGCCATTCGGCGCCTACACCCTGCTCCGCCGCATCGCCACCGGGGGCACCGCCGAGATCTTCCTCGCGCGACGCCATGGCGTGGATGGCTTTGCCCGTCACCTCGCCATCAAGCGCATCCTGCCGCACCTCGCCAATGATCCTGATTTTGTTCAGCTTTTGCTGGACGAAGCCCGGCTCGCGGCCCACCTGCACCACGGCCACATCATCGAGATCCACGAGGTGGGCGTGCACGGGGCTGATCCCCTCACGCCCAAGGGGACGGGCGGCGGGCAGGCGTACATCGCCATGGAGTACCTGCCTGGCACCGACCTGGGGCGCCTGCTGCGGGCGGCCCGCGAGCGTCGGCGGACGATCCTGGTGGTCTGGCCCGAGCCCGCGGCGAGCGCGGCACTGGTGGCGGCCCTGGCCGCGGCATTGGGGGATCGCGTCGAGCTGATTGCGGTGGGCTCGCTGGCCGCCGCCGAGCAGGTGTCCGGGCTGGTGGACCTGGCGGTGGTGGAGGGCCACTTGTTGGGGCCCGTCCGCGACCCCTTCCTCCATCGCTTGCAGTCGGCCCACCCCGAGCTGCTGCGCACGGTCATCACGGGGGAGTCGGCGGGGCGCGGCCAGGGGCCCTACGTGCTGGTGGCCCCGACGGCCGAGCCCGCTGATTTGGCGCGGCTGGTGGAGCGCCTGCTGGTGCCCGTGCTGCCGCTGGAGCTGGCCCTCCAGGTGGTGCGCGCGGTGGCCGACGCCCTCGCCTATGCCCACCAGGCCTGCGACTTTGAGGGGCAGCCGCTGCGCATCGTGCACCGCGACGTGAACCCCAGCAACGTGCTGGTCTCGGTGGGGGGCACCATCAAGCTGGTGGACTTTGGCATCGCCCGGGCCACCACCAGCCGCCGCGACGAGGGGGGCGCCTTCATCGGCACCTTCCACTACATGAGCCCCGAGCAGGCCCGCGGCCGACCGGTGGATGCGCGCTCCGACATCTTTGCGCTCGGGCTGCTGCTCTTTGAGCTGGTGAGCGGCGTGCACCCCTTCCGGCGCGACGACCAGTTCGCCACCTTGCGCGCGATCCGCGAGCTGCAACTGCCCGATCTGGCTGAGGTTTTGCCCGGGGTTCCGTCCGTCCTGGCGGCCATCGCCCAGCGGGCCTGTGCCAAGGATCCCGCGGAGCGCTTTGCCCATGCAGGCGAGCTGCTGGCGGCGCTGGAGGATGTGCTGCGGCAGGAGAGCTTCAACCTCAGCCCACGGCGGCTGGAGGGCTTCTTGCGGGTGGCCTTCACCGCGGAGGAGGTGCTGGCCTTTGGGGTGACCACCACCGGCACCCTGCCGCGCATCCGGCTGCCGCAGAGCCCGCCCGCGGTGCCGGCGCCGCCGCCCGCCCAGCCACCCGCCCAGTCACCTGTCCTGCCGCCGCGTCCGCCGCCCGCCGAAGTGGACGTGGATCTGGCGGATTTGGAGGCCCCCCCACCGCCCGCGCTGCCGACGCACCCGCTCGACCGCCTGCGGGGGGTGGAGGCGCCGCCGGCGATGGCTGTGCGCAGCGATCGCGGCTTGAAGATTGTCCTGGTGGTGGTGGTGCTGGCCCTGGCCGCCCTGGCCTTTTGGTACCTGCACTGGCGCGCTCAGCGCCCCCTCGAGGAAGCGCAGCGCTCAGGGGCCGTTCAGTGCTGCGGGGTGCAGACGAACCCACCGTCTTCGCCGCGCTGGCAGACGCCCAGCGGGCCCTTCAACCGGCACTGCTGACCCACCCGCTGGCAGGCGGTGGGCTGGGCCGCGGGCTCCTCGGCGGTGGTGCCGCCGCAACCGGCCAGGCCCAAGACGGCGGCAACGCCGACAAAAAATACTTGAAATCCAGTCACTTGCTCTCGCTTTCTTCAACGCCAGCGAACCGGATGGGCTGCACCGCGGCCGTGCGATGGCCGGCGAGATCCACCGCCACCAGCGTGGCCACCCGGTCGCCCGGGCCCGCCACGTCAAAGGCCCCAGAACACATCCCGTGGCCGATGTCGATGGCCCCCTCCACCACCGGGGTCAGCCACCGCTGGGTGCCCTGGGGGCCCTCGAGGGTGACCTCCACGGCCGCTGGCGTGGCCTCCTCCAGGTCCACCTGCACCTGCACACCGACCGCGGGGCCGCAGCCCAGCATCGTGTAGTTCCGGGCGCCCAACGCGGGTGCGCTGCGCCACCCGGGCGCCACCTCATCGGCGGCGACCACGGTCCAAGCCGCCTGCGTCTCGGCGCTGGCCATCCAGATGCGGGGACTGAAGACCTTGTGGCCGCGGGTCAGCAGCAGGCGGTAGGTCGTGCCGACCTTGAGGGGCTTCGTCGGCCGCAGAATCGCCTGGGTGAGCTGCAAGTGCCCGATATTACGGGATTCTACCATCAGTGGCACCCGCCCGCCCGCGCCCTCCAGCCACGCATGGGCGGGTTGGCCCACCTCACCCAGCGCCACCACCAGGGGTTGGTCGGTGCCGAAGCCCTCTACCACCACGCGGCCGTTGGCCGGTAAGGGGGTGCCAGGGGGCGGCCAGACGTCGAGGTGGCTGCTGGCACACTTGGCGCTGGCCAGTGCGGGGGTGAGGGCGGTCAAGCAGGCGAGGAGGAGGGGCTGCAGGCGGAGGGCGTGGGGCATCGTGATCGCTCCTGGACAGTGACCGCCACGGATACGCCCGGGCGACCGCCTGGATCTCTCCGCGGCCTCAAGCCAACAGCAGCCGCCGGGGCGCGACGCTGATTTTGGCCGTCATGCCCCAGTGAAAGACCAGATGATCGGTGTCGATGCCGTCGCCGTAGATCACCCCGTCCTCGTTGAATTCCGAAATGATTTCCAGGGCCTGGCCCTCATCGATGCTGCCGTCAGTCAGCGCGGTGCCCGTGGCGACGCTGGGCCAGGCCTCGCGCACAAAAAACGCCAGGCGCGGCTCCTCCGGGGTGGGCAGCACCACGGGTGTCACCCGGTTGCGGTGGATGCTGCGCGCCCACCCCGTCGACCCGGTGCCGGTGGTCACGATCACGCCCGAGGAAGACTGCCGCTCCTGCGCATTGCCGAATGAAATTCGATACCTGGCCGACTGGTGGCCGCGGTGGCCAATGAAGAACTCGTTCACCGCCAGCAACCGCTGGCCATCGTCCAGCTCCACCTGGGCCATCACCCGCCGTTGCAGCGTGGCGGGCGGCTTGCGGGTGGTGATCCACTGCACCAGCGGCGCCAGAATGGCCTCGGGCTGGTGGCGCACCAGCACACCTTCGTACTCCTGCGGTGCGGGGTTCACGCCGAAAACCAGTTGTCCATCCAGGTACTTGGCCACATTGGGCACCAGCCCGTCCTGGCCCACCGCCACCACCGTGTCGCCGGGCTCGAACAAGAAGCGGTCGAAGTCCTGCCGCTTCACCCGCGCCTGCCGCCAGGCGAGCGGGATCTGCCCCAGCACCAGCTTCCAGGCATGTTGGAAGGCGTGGTGGCGCGCCTCGATGTCGTCGATCCGTCGGCCCCGACTCTCCAGATAGAACTTCGCCTGCCCGCGGGTGCCGTGCCGCTGCAACAGCAGGTCGTAGTCGGTCTCGCGGTGCACCAGCACCACCCGCGGCGGCAGGGCGGAGGTGGTCCTCGCCTCGGCCGCCTCCGCCGCGCTGCGAGCTGCACGCTCGCCGCGGGGCATCGACGCCAAGGTCTTGGCGTCGGGGGTGCTCACTTCGTGGCCTCCAGCTTGTCGGTGCCCGCCTGCAGGAGCCGCTGCACCAGCGGGCCAAACATATCGGGCGACAGGTTCAAGTGCTCGATCGTGGTCAGCTTTCCAGCCAACTCCTGCGCCGCCATGCCCAGGATCACTGCGGTGGGCAGGCTGCGGAAGATGGCGAGGCGCTGGCCCTCGGCCTCGTTCTTGGCGCCCTCCACCTCGCGGATGCGACCGGCTTCGGCGTGGGCCTCCACGGCGGTGCGCGCCGCCTTGGCGTCGGCGTCGATGCCCTTGGCCGCGGCGTCTTCCTCCACGCGGCGGCGCTCGTTGGTGCCCTTCTGCTCGATGAGCTGGGCCTCGCGGCGGGCCAGCTCGATCTTGTTCTTCAGCTCGTTCTCGGCGATGGCGCGCTCCTTCTCCACCGCCATCGCGCGCCGGCTGAAGGTGGCCTCATCGGCGCTCTGCTGGATGCGCTCGCGCTCCGGCGTCATGAGCGCCTTCTCCAGCTCGGCCGTGGGGCTGATGGCGCTTACGCGCACCGCCACCACCTCGATGCCCATCTCCGCCAGGGTCGGCGCGCCCAAAATGCCTTCTGAAATGCGGGTTTGCACCGCATCCAGCGGCTCGGTGAGCAGCGTCTGCACCGGCCGCTCGGCGAGGTGGCGGCTGGCGCTCTGGCGGGCCATGCCCGTCAGCACCGCCTCGAGCTGCTCCACCGGGGTCTTCAGCCAGCCACCCTTGGCCAGGTCGATGGAGAAGTCCAGGCGGGCGGCGGCCCGCTCGGGATCGGTGATGCGCCACGTGGCGACGCCCTGCACCGCCACGTCCTGGAAGTCGGTGGACCGGCCGTGGAACAGGAAGTTGAGCTCGCGGTCGTCCAGCGGCACCTCCGCCACGCTGGTGTTCATGGGGTAGAACCAGAACGCCAGCCCGCGCCCGCTGCCCGCCAGCCGACCCCGCTTGAAGCGCAGGGCGTGCATGGCATTCTCGGTGCGCAGGTGGCGCATCCACAGGAACTGACGGATCTCGGCCATGGGGCACTCCTCTCCGGAAGCGCCCAGCCGTGTGGGCGCGCTGCCGCCCACGCACCCATGTGCGCTGCGGCCTGTGTTAAAAACTCAACGAAATCAATGACCTGGCGCGAGCGCGTGCCTCACACCGCCGAGCGGCGCACGAAGCGGTACAGCTCGGCGGGCCGGTGCCCCACCTCGTCTTCGCGCTCGCCGGTGGCCTCCAGCAGCCCGCTCGCCAGCATGCGGCGGCGGAAGGAGTCCTTGTTGAGCGGCCGGGCCAGGATGGTCTCGTGCACCTCCTGCAGCGCGCGCAGCGTGAAGGTCGGGGGCAGGAGCTGGAAGCCGATGGGCGTGTAGTCCAGCTTGCCCCGAATGCGCTTCACCGCCATGCCCAGGATGTCGGCATGGTCAAAGGCCAGCGGGCGCGGCTCGCCGCGGCTGCTCACCACCTCCACCGGCCCGCCGGTCTCGCCCTCCCAGGGCACCACCAGCCGACCCAGCTCCAGCCGCGCGCCCTCCGGGCCGTCAGCCGCCTCCAGCGCCGCCTTGAACCGCGCCGGGTGCACCAGCGCGTAGTAGGCGACGGCGATCACCCGCATCCGCGGATCGCGGTGGGGATCGCTGAAGGTAAAGAGCTGCTCGATGAACACCTCGTTGAGGGCCGCCTTGCTCGCCAGCAAGCGGGCGGCGGCGGCCTCCAACGACTCGTTCATGCGCACGAACCCGCCCGGCAGCGACCACCGCCCGCGGAAGGGGAACTGGTCGCGCCGCAGCAGCAGGGCGTGCAAGGCGCCATCAAAAGCCGAGAGCAGCGCAACGTCCACCGCCACTGAGGGCCTCTCAAAAGCGCCAGGATCGTAGGCGGCCAAAAACGCCGCCTCTTCGGGATCCGGGGTCTCGTCGTCTTCGACCACCGCGACTCCTTCTATGCAGAAAGCATATATGCCGATCGCATTGAAGTCAAGGACTAAAATGCATCGTGCATCGAAGGGCCAGTGTGCCCTGGGAGGGCCCCGGTTGCCAAGGGCTCGGCGCGGGCCGACACTGCCGCCATGCGACGCTTTCAAAGCCATGGGGACGGGTCCTTCACCCGCGAGCAGTTCAAGGCCATCGGCGAGCACGTCATCTTCGAGGTGGGCGTGCGGGTCTGGCACCCGGAGACCATCAGCCTGGGCGACAACATCTACGTCGGCCATGGCGCGATGCTGAAGGGCTACTACAAGGGCGCCCTGACCATCGGCGACAACACCTGGATCGGCCAGGGGGTGTTCATGCACGCCGCCGGTGAGCTGCACATCGGCGCCTGCGTGGGCATCGGGCCGGGGGTCCGCATCCTGACTTCGGTGCACGAAGAGGCGGGCCGCGACGTGCCCATCCTCGCGAGTCCATTGCGGTTTTCGCCCGTGCGGGTGGAGGACGACGCCGACCTGGGGGTGGGCGCCATCCTGCTGCCGGGGGTCACCGTGGGTCGCGGCGCCCAGGTCGGGGCGGGGGCGGTGGTCACCCGCGACGTGCCGCCCTACGCGGTGGTGGCCGGCAACCCGGCGCGCATCCTGCGCATGAGGCCCGAGTGAGCACGCCGGCCGCCGAGGCCACCCTGCGGCTGCCGCGCTGGTTCACGCCGGGGGCAGCCGCTCGGTGGCCGGGCCTCGTGGCCGCGGGGGTGCTGTTGGCGGGTTATGCCCTCACCATGGCCCACGGCCTGATGTGGTTCGACACGGGTGAGCTGGCGCTGGTGGGCGCCACCTGGGGCCTGGGCCACCCGCCGGGCCAGCCGCTCTACACCTTGATCCTCAATGGTTGCGCGCGGTTGCCGGGCCTGGATCCCTTGGTGGGCATGAACCTGTTCTCCGCGCTGTGTGGGGCGGCCTGCGCCCTGCCCGTGGATGCGCTGTTGCGGCGCCTCACCGGACTGCATGCGGGCCCGCGCCTGACGGTGCTGTTGGCGATCGGCGCCCTCAACCCCATCTGGACCCAGGCCACCCACATCGAGGTGTATGCCCTGGCGACGCTGCTGGCGCTGCTGCTGGCGGCCGGTGGGGCGCGGGTGATTCGGAGCGGAGGTGGCCTGGCGGCGTGGGCGGGCCTCGGCGCGCTGGCGGGCCTGTTGGCGGGCGTCAACCCGGTGTTTGCGCTGGGCGCGGCGGGTGGGGTGGGCGTGTGCGGGCTGCTGGCCATCCGGCCCTGGCGTCGCCTGGTGGCCCGGGGCGCGGCGGCGACGGTGGCGGGGCTGGCCGTGGTGGCGGCAACCTACGTCTACGCGTGGCAGGTGCACCGCGACACCGCGACGCTGATCTGGGGACCCCTGGACACGGTGGGGGACTGGGTGCGCTACCTGAGCGGCGTGGACTATTCGATGACCGAGCACGGGGCCTGGGGCAAGGTGCCCGGCCACGTGTTGGAGTGGGCCACCTGGCTGGTGGGCCAGGGCGCGCTGCCGTTGGTGGCCCTGGGGGTTGCGGGGTGGGCGGTGGGCTCGGCCCGCGGCGGGACGCGCGCTGCGGGGGTCTCGGGCCTGCGTGCGCTGTGGGTGATGCCGCTGCTGACGGGCGTGGCCTTCACCTTCACCTACGGCACCTACTACCCCGAAGTACCCGATTATACAGGCTATTTGCTCCCCGCTTTGTGGCTGGGGGCGGTGGGCCTGGGAGCGCTCTTGCGCTGGATGGCGCCGCGCCGGGCGGCGATTGCGGGGGGCGTCCTGGCGTTGACGGCCCTGGCCACCGGCGAGCGGCCCGTGTGGTCGCGGGCGTTGGGTGGCCTCGACCTGCCCCACACGCTGGCGGCCGCGTGGCTGGATGCGGCGCCGCCGCGGGCCCTGCTGCTGGTGGAGAGCGACCACCTCGTGTTTCCGCTGCACTACCTGCAGACCGCCGAGGGGCGCCGGCCCGATGTGGTGGTGTTCAACGTGGGCTTCGGCGCCAGCTCCTGGTACTGGCGGTGGCAGCGGGCCCAGCACCCGGACCTGCCCGAGGTGCCCCCGGCCCCCAACACGCCGGCGCGCCTGCGCGGCCTCATCGACGCCACGCCCGATCGGCCCGTGATTGCGGAGACCATCGCCTGGGCCTTCTACCTCAAGCTGCCCCCCTGTCCGGCCACCTGGGGCTTTGGACTCGGCGCGGGCTGTGCGGGGCTGGTGGACGATCCGGCGGCGCTGCCCGCGCTGATGCAGGCCGCACTCGACGGGCCCGCTGCCGAAGAACCCATATCATTTCGGGTGGTTGCATCGGTGGCCTGGCGGCGGGCCGAGGGCCTGTGGGTGTTGGGGGACGCCTCAGGGGCGTTGGTGGCACTGCGGTCGGGCATTGCCGGGGGGGGCGATCTGCCGGTGCCGCCTGGCCTTCGGCGCCCGCCCCAGGCGCCGCCGTTGGTGGGCGATGCCCCCATCCTGTTGGGCCACCCGGAGCGCAATCAGGCGCTGGGGGTGCAGGCGCTGAGGCTGCTGGGGCACGATCGGGATGCGGCTGCCTGGCAACGAGGACTCTGAGGGAGAGACAGCATGAGCATGGTGATTCGACGCAATGGACTCCAGCGCAAGAGCCGCGTCCTGCAAGGCATCAAGGTCGCGGCCGCCCCCTTCGTTTTGGGCGTGCTCTACCTGAGCTTCTGGCCCGTGAAGGTGGACCCGGTGGGCTGGATTGCCCCGGAAAATCAGGGCTTTACGGGGCCCTTTGAGGAGAACACCACGCTGGGCCTGGCCCAACAACTGCCGCTCGGTGGGCGCGAGGGCCCCGAGGATGCGGTCGTGGGGCCCGACGGCAAGCTGTACGTCTCGACCCGGGGTGGGCCCATCCTGCGCTACGAGGTGGCGGGCGATGTGCCCGAGGTGTTTGTGGACACCCAGGGCTCCCCCTTGGGGCTGGACTTCGACGCGGCCGGCCGGCTCATCGTGGCCGACGCCTACCGTGGCTTGCTGGCGGTGACCCCCGATCAGGTCATCCAGGTCCTGACCACCGAGTCCGACGGCGAGCCCATCGCCTACGCCGACGCAGTGGCGGTGGCGCCCGACGGCAAGATCTACTTCACCGACGCCTCCACCAAGTTTGGCGCCGAGGCTTCAGGGGGCTCCTACGAGGCCAGCCTGCTGGACATCATGGAGCACGGCGGCCACGGGCGGCTGCTGGAGTACGATCCAGCGACGAAGCGCACGACCACCATCACCTCGGGCCTGCAATTCGCCAACGGGGTCGCGCTGACGCCCGACGGCGCCGCGTTGGTGGTGGAGACGGGCAGCTACCGCATCGTGCGCATTGAGCTGTCGGGCTTCCGGCGGGGCAAGCCCCAGCCGGTGCTGGAGAACCTGCCCGGTTTCCCCGACAACCTGCGCAAGGGTCGGGATGGGCGCTACTGGGTGGGGCTCGTCTCGCCGCGCAGTCGCCTGCTCGACTTCCTGTCGGACCGGCCCGCGATGCGCAAAGTGGCGCAACGTTTGCCGCCTACCCTGCGCCCCAAGCCGGCGCCCTATGGGCACGTCTTCGCCATCAATGCCCAGGGTAAGGTGTTGACTTCATTGCAGGATCCCGACGGTGCCTACAGCTTTGTCACCGGCGCCATCGAGACCGACCAGTACCTCTTTGTGACCAGCCTCAAGGCCCTGAGCCTCGCTCGCCTGCCCCGAGAGGGGCTCAAGCTGCCCTCGGGCGGGTGAGCGCTATTGATCGTGAGGGTCAGCGGGCGGCAGGATCGAGCCGGGCCGCAGCGGGGTCCGGCGGATGGGCCTGCGGGTGGGGTGGGTCATGCACGTCCGCACCTCCGCCAGCTGTGCCACGAGCTCGGTATCGATCGTCTTGCGGGCCGTGGCCCGGCTGGAGCGGCCGTCGGTCCACGCGCGGAGGGCCCTGGCAGTGGGGGTGTCCTGCAGGGCGGTGACGGCCTTCTCCTGCGTGCTCAACGTGGCGGAGAGCGCCTCGATGGCGGCGATGGGATCGCGGAGGCAATCGAAGGTGAGCGCGTCCTTGGCATCCTTCTGCTTGCCCCGGGCGTCGGCGAGGGCCTGGTTGAGGTAGTCCCGCCGGCGCGTGATGGCGTCCACCTCGGCCTTGTCTTCGGGGCCCAGCGAGCGCGCACCGGTGGGCGAGATCTCGGAGGCCGGGGCGTCCGTGGGCGGGGCCACCTGCTGATCGGGTCGGCCGGGATCCAGGGTGGGGGCTGAGTCCGAACCCGGCGCCTCCGCCCCCGGGCTGCGGGCGCACCCGGAGACCGCTTTCTGGAGTGTTTTCAGTCGGTTGAGGCGGCTCTTGAGCTCGGCGAGGTCGGGCGGCGTGCCTTCTTCCAGCCCCACCAGCAGGCCCTCCGCCTCGCCCTGCACCCGCTGGTAACACTTCTGGCGCGGACCGTCGTTGGCCACATAGGCGTTGCGGGCGGCTTCGCGGATTTGAAACACACCCGCCTGAAGTTGGGTGATGGCCTCCTGAACAGGAGGTGCCAAGGTGCGCTCGCCCAGGCAGGCGGCGAAGAGCTCCGCATTGAGCGGCTGGGCCTTGGCCAGCGCCACCATCGCCGGCGGCCGATCGGAGTCCTCGGCGTACATGGCGGTGATGGCATCCCACACGCGCGTCTCCATCTGGCGGCGGGTGCGCGCCACGCAGGCCTCATCCACGGCCCGGCCCGAGGTCCGTAAAGCCCCGAGACGTTTATTGATTTCCGCTTCAACCCCCAGGAGCAGGTCCCGCAGCTCAAGGCTCAAAACCTTGGGCACGCGGATGCGGACCGTGCGCCCTCCCTTGGGCACCCGTGCGGGCTTCATCACGCTCAACAGGCGCGGATCGGGCGCCTCCATGCGGATGTCCACCTGGATGCGCCTGCCGTCGGACCGCAGGCTGGCGTCGCCCACCGAGGCCTTCCAGCCTGGCAAGGCCGCCAGACCTTGCACGGTCATGGACACGCCCTTCGGGGTGGTCTTGGGCTCACCCGCCGCAAAATACCCTGTAAAATCACCAGTGATCAGCAGATCCCAAACCAGCTTGCCCTGCTTGATGTTGACGGTGGGTGCGGCGGCCTGGGCCGGCTCACTGGGCGGCGCATCACTGGGCGGCGCGTCACTGGGCGGCGCGTCACTGGGCGGCGCGTCACTGGGCGGCGCGTCACTGGGCGGCGCGTCACTGGGCGGCGCATCACTGGGCGGCGCATTCGCGGGCGTGGGCAAGGCGGGGAAGCGGATGAGGAGGCCCTGCCCGGTGGTCAGGCGCTTACTGGAGCGGTCCACATCGCGCAGCACCGTGGGGCGATAGGTGGCGGGCGGGGCCCCCGCGAGGGTCACTTCCACCACGGCCCCGTTGGCCAGGTTCTTCAGCGCCACCACCTGGAAGTGTGCGTCCCCCTCGATGACCTGCATCATGGGCGGATCAACTTGAAATTGCTGGGCTTTGAGGGTGACGGCCACCACCGCCCCCGCACCGTCCGGCCGCACCTGGGTGGTGGCATCGGGCACGCCCAGGCCCCCTTGGAACCTGACCTCCAAGGCACCGTCCACAACGCGGGCACCCACGAAGGCCAGCGCCTCCGCTGCCGCGGCGTGGCCGGGCAGGCGCGCTTCGTTGACCCGCCGGCCGGTCGCCGTGGGCCACACGGTGGTCACCGGCTGCAGCTTGCCCTCGAGGGCCGCCGCCAGGGCGCCGAAGTCGGCGTTGGGCACGCAGTAGGCGAAGCTGCGCAAGCGCGCGCTGTCGCACGATAAGTCGGTCGTGATGGCCACATAGTTGCGGCCCAGCAGCGCGAACCCGTACTCCTCGGAGCCGCGGTGGTACCCTTCACCGGTCAGCCCCGGGTCGAAGATGACCTCCACGGCGACACCCATGTCGAGCAGTCGGCGGGCCAACCCCGCCGCCCCGGGCGCGTCCGCCGGTGCACCGATCACGAAGTGCCACTCGCCATCGACCGGCTCGCCGGGGGGCTGGTCGCCACAGAACCAGCGCTCCAGGGGCGCTTGCTCCTGGACGCAGGGCGCGGTGGTGCCGGCCCAGGTGACCTCCACCACGCTGTTGGGCTGCACCCACGTCGTGGAGAGCTCGCCATCCTGCAGGGTGCTCAACACCACGCCGTAGTGGCCCTGGGCGTCGGGATCCCGCACCTCGAAGTCGGCGCCGAAGGGCTTGTTGCCCACGGGGAGCACCTCGGGCGGGTGGGCGGTTTGCGGCGTCAGCAGACCCACCACCCCGGCGATCATCGCCACCGCACAGGCCGCGATGGCCTTCCAGGGCCGCCCGGGTCGCACCGGGGCCACCACGGCGCCCCCCAGGCCGCGGGCCTTCAGCATCACCTGCACCAGCGGGGGCACGTCGCTCCACCGCCAGGGCAGCCGCGCGATGCCCGCTCGGGGCGTCGCATCGGCCACGTCGAGGCCGAGGAGCGCCTCCTCGATCCAGGGCCGGCGGCTGGGCTCGGCATAGAGCAGCGGGGCGGCCTCCACCGGGGCGCTGAACAGCGTCAGCCAGGCCCGCTCCACGGCCCGCGCGCGATCCATGGCGGTGTCGCCCGGGGCGGAGGCATGGCGCAGTCCCCAGAAATCCAGTGTAATTTCAAGCAGATCCTGCTGGCGCGCCAACCAGTCGATGCGCTCGGCGCGCACCGACCACGGCCAGGTCAGCCGCCCACCCACCACCGTGGCGTCTCGCTCGAGAGCCGGCAGGTGGCGGGCCGGGTGGGTGAGGCCCAGCCGCGCGCCCAGGCGGAAGGCATCGGCGGGATCGACGGCGGTGGGGGAGAGCGCCAGGGCGGCGAGCCAGGGCGTGAGGTCCAGATCGGCGGCCGTGGCACTGGAGCCCTCGCCCCCCAGCCAGCGAGCGAGCGCCTCGGGCGCGATCACCTCGATGGCGTAAGGCCGCATTCTCAAAGACAAATCGGTTGCGCCTCGCGCGAAGTCCACCACCGCGAGCTGGGGCCACGCTCGCAGGGCGCTCAAGGCGATGCCGGCCGTGCCGCTCTCCACCCGGGTCAGGGCCATGCCGTCGGTGAGCACCGCCACCACCGCCTCCTGGGGTGGGGTGGGCAAATCCTCGGGCAGCATCACCTCATGGCCCACGTAGAGCTGGTCGGGCAGGCCGGCGAACCAGGCCAGATAGACGGTGAGCCCGTTGGCCTGCAGCGTGGCGCGCACCTCCTCCGCCAGGCGGCTCACCGCTTCGGTCTCTGCGTCGGCGTCCACCCAGAGCCAGATGGCGCGGGCCTGGCGTTCCTGGGCCCAGACCACCACCGGGCGGTCGCCCGCGCGGGCCGTGGCGCGCACGCTCTCGGCCAAATCCAGGCGGGTGCCGGTGGACTCGGTGAGGAAGTGGTCCACCCCCCACACGAGCGCGTTCTGGTCGCGGGCGTCGGTCACCCGTGCCAACTCGGGGGCGGGGGCGGGGCGTGCGGGCGGGGCCACACCGCCGCGGCCGGCGGGGGGCGCCAGATCGGGCGGCAGGCCCGGTCGTCGGCGACGAATCAGGTAGAGGGCCATGCCCCCCACCATGCCGCCCATGAAGAGCAGCCCGAAGAACCACGCGCCCGACTTCGCGCGCCCCTGCACGCTGATGCTGGGCCGGAAGTACGACCCGGACGGGCGCTCGATGGTGGGCGGGGACGTCTCGGCGACGTTGGCATCGGCAGCCATCCCCGCATCGGGGGCGGCGTGGCGACCATCCGAGGGCAGGGTATAGGGCACCACAATGGCCGCCAGGCCGAGCACCGCCGCCACCACCACGAGCCGCACGAACCCGCTGCGGCGGCCAGTACTCGCCTCCACCGGGGCGTCGGTGGGCACCGCCCGCTCGGGGCTGCGCACAGCCGCCGGTGGGTCCAACGCGGCCTGTGCGCGGACCACCTGCGGCAGACCTGCGAGCCACCGCGGCACCACATCCTCAACGATTTCAAGCTCTTCGGTGGCACTGATCACCACCGGCGCCACCAACCGCACCACCCGATCGGCGGGCACGTCCTCGAACGTGCGAAACACCGTCTGCAGGCGCAGCTCGTGCACCGCCGTCACCCGCAGGCCCGCGGCCCGCAGCATGCGGCACAGCACCCCCAGCTCGACGGGGCGGATGATCATCGCGCAGCGTCCCAGCGCGGGGGAGGGGGCCGGCGCGCCTTCAACGCAGGCGCTCGAGGTCGTCGTGATCCTTGATCAAGGTGCCCAGGCCGGGCAGTGCGCCCAGCGGCAGCGCCCGCAGGGCCGCCGCGTCCAGACCACCGCGCAGGTCCAGCAGCGCCAGCCAGGCCAGCAGCTCGGAGGTGGTGGGCTTCTTGCGCAGCTCGCGCACGCTGCGCAGCTCGAAGAACCGGCGCTGGGCCACATCGAGGGTGGCGGCGTTGAGCTGCTTGAAGGTCTGGCGCTCCACCGCGCGGCGCACCAGCTCCTCGGTGAGCTCGATGTGGTGGAAGACACACCGCCGCAAGAAGGGCCCCGGCAGGCGCCGCTCGCTGTTGCTGGTGATCACGAGGAGCGGCGGCGGCTGGCCCTCGGGCCGGCGCAGCACGAAGTCGGCCCCCATCTCGGGCACCCGGAACTCATGCTGGTCGATGACATCGAGGAGATCATTGGGGAAATCCCGCGGCGCCTTGTCCACCTCGTCGATGAGCAGCACGGTGGCGGGGCCCGCTTCGTAGGCCCGCCAGAGGGGGCCCTTCTCCACGAAGGTGCCGCGGCCGCGGTTGTCCTTGTCGCGGAAGTAGGCCACGTCGTCGAAGCTGTAGAGCAGGTCGCGGGCCTGCGACGTGCTGCGCACCACGTACTTGAAGAAGTGGCTGGCCGGATCGAGGCCGAAGTACCACGCCACGTACCACGCCACCTGCGTCTTGCCGGTGCCGGGCTCGCCGGTGATGAGCAGCGGCACCCCGAGGGCCAGCGCCACATTGAGGGCATCCATCAGCTCGGGGCTGGCGGCGTAGCGGCCCGCGGCCGCGCGGTGGTCGCCCACGGGCGGGGGCAGGGGGCGCTTCGCCAGCACATCGGCGGTGGAGCGCTCGCGCTGGGGGTCGATGTAGAGGCTCATAGCAGCTCGTCTCCTGAAGGCGCGGGCGCGCCGGCGCCCCGATCCAAGTCATCGATGAGGGGCTTCCAGCCCAGCTGCTCGCCGCGCTCGATGAGCGCCAGCAGCCGCGCGTACTCGCCGTTGGTGGTGCGAAACAGCACCGAGGCCGCCCGCCCAGCCAGGCCGCGATCGATGCCCGTGTTGTCGGGATCGCTGAAATAGTCCTGCAATTCCGAAAGGTTGGCATGGCTCAGCGGGGGCAGCACGTAGCAGGCAAAGCGCTCGCGAAAGTCGGCCGCATAGGCCATCACGCTCTGCTCCACCAGATCGTGGCGGGCCGTCTCGGCGGCCAGCGTGCAGTAGACCGACAACCCGGGCGGGGTGGCCTCGCCGATCACCTCTTCGCACAGGGCCAGCCAGGTGCGCAGGTCCTGCAGGCGCAGCGCCGGCTCCAGCCCCGGGCTCTGGCCGAAGCCGCCCCAATCCAGCCACAACACCCGCGCGCTGTCCCCCAGCCGGCGTGGGCCCGCGCTGTCCAAAGAGTCCCCCAGCCGCCCCGCCGGCGGGTGGCGCAGGGCATCGTAGAGCATGAGCACCAGCCCATCGCGTAACGCCCCGCGATCCTTGGGGAAAGCCACCGCCAGCCGCTGCACCCGGAACTGCCCCCGGCCCCGCCGCTTGAAGTGATCCTCCAGCAGCTCGCTCAGGGCACCCACCTCGTGGCCGGGCTCGCCCGTCGCAACCACCGCCACGGCGCGCCGGGCGCGGTTCTCCACCAGCTTCTGCACCTGCTCGTAGGCCCGCGCGCGCTGCAGCTCGCGATCGAGGCGGCGCCGCGGGTGCGGCCAGCCGGGCATGTCGCGGCCCTCGCTGGCCTGCCACCGCCCAAAGCGCGTGGTGACCAGCAGGCCAGAGCGGTTGGCCGTGGCCACCGGATCGGCGCCCGCCAAGAGCACTTGCTGCCAGAAGGCCACCACCGTGGGGCCCCAGGCCGCGGCATCGGTGCGCAGATCCACCACGCCCA
>Ga0075163_10002159_pt1 | contig 26547 bp, 19 predicted proteins | sample JI1023141ADNA_FD_71478 | JGI IMG/M metagenome (GOLD analysis project Ga0075163, IMG submission 71478) | Wastewater effluent complex algal communities from Wisconsin, to seasonally profile nutrient transformation and Carbon sequestration -... | ecosystem: Engineered > WWTP > Effluent > Algae...
CGTGGCCTGTGCCGGCGTGGGGACCGGCGTCGGCGTGGGTGCGACCTGGGTGGGCGCCGGCGCCGCCGGGGCTGGGGTCGGGGCGGTTGGAGCGGCCGGCTCGGTGGGGGCCGGGGTCGGCGCGGTGTCGTCTCCGAACGCGCGCAGCGGCGGAACCGGCACCTGCGGCGCCACCGGGCCCTTGGTCGGTGCCGGAGCAGCGGCGCCATCGGCGGCGTTCTGGCCGGCCGGCACCAGCGGCTCGACGACCAGCTGGCCAGTGCCGACGTCGGTCGGCGCGGTCTGGGTCACGGGGGTGGTGATGGGAGGGCGGGGACGATGACCCCGCTCCCAGAGCAGCGTGGCACCCACGCCAGCCATGAGCGCAAGAGCACCGCCCCCGATGAGCAGACCCCACGACGGACCGCGCGGCGGCGGCGGCGGCGCGGCCTTGGCCTCTTCGGGGATGAGCAGCGGCGGCGCGTGCAGGATCGGCGGCGGCTGCGGCGGACTGACGGCCGAGGGCGCGGGCGCTGGCGCCGGCGTTGCGCGCGACGGCGTCGGCGCGGCGACGGGGGCTGGGGCCGGCGTGGCCTTGGACGGTGTCGACGGCATCGGCGGCATCGGCCGCGGGGCCTGAGCGGCTGCGGGAGTCGGCGGCGGCACTGCGCCCGACGGGATGGGCGGCATCGGCGCAACAACGCGGCCCGAAGGCGGCGTCGCCACCGTCTCGACGCCGGCCGTCGACGGACGCGAGCTCAAGGCGCGCACGAAGTCCATCAGCGTCTCGTAGCGATCTTCGCGGCGCTTGGCCATGCCGCGGTGGATGGCGGCGGCCAGGTGCGCCGGCATCTCCGGCGTCATGCGCGGGAAGGGGCGCGGCGGCTCGTTGATGATCTGGCGCAGCATCTCTTCGGGATTTTCGTCCTCGAAGGGCGGCTTGCCGGTGAGCATGCGATAGGCGATGACGGCCAGGGCCCACTGATCGGCGCGGCCGTCGATGGGCGTGTTGGTCTCTTGCAGCATCTCGGGCGCCATGTAGGCGGACACACCGAGCGAGGCGTCGCGCGTGCCGGCCGGCGCCATGCGACGGAAGCGGGCGAGCCCGAAGTCCATGATCTTGGCGGTCTCGGTGACGCGGTCGCCGAGGTCGTGCCGGACCAGGAAGATGTTCTCGGGCTTGATGTTGCGATGGACGATGCCGCTGCGATGCGCGGTGTGCAGGGCGCTGCCGACCTGCTGGACGATCTCGAGCACCTGCGCGATGGGCAGCGTCTCCTTGTGCTTGAGCCGCTGCTGGAGGTTTTCGCCCTCCAGAAGATCCATGACGAAGAACGGAATGCCGTTTTCATCGCGGTCAAAGTCAGTGATGGGCAGGATGTGCGGGTGCCGGAGCGTGGCAATCAGGCGAGCTTCATCTTGGAAGCGCTGATACAAATCCGGGCTGGCGGCGAGCTTGCGATGCAGGACCTTGACGGCATAGAGCCCGCCGCTGCGGACGTGGCGCGCCACGTAGACGGTGCCGACCGTGCCGACGCCCAAGAAGCGCTCGATGCGGTAGGTCTTGGCCAGGATCTGGCCGACGATATTCTTGTCGCGGTTGGTCATGGACGTTTGCCGCAGTGGGGGTGAACAGCCGTGGACATCGCTCTGGATCGGGACCCGGGCAGCGAGCGACGAGCCAGAACCGAATTACTGTACAATCGCGTCGCTCTTGGGGCAACGGACATGCCATCCCTGCGCCGAGGCGCGTCTGCTGGCTGGGACCACGGCCGCCGCGTTGTGTGAGGAGAAGGACATGTTATTTCAAGTAGATACATGCGGGTCTCGCAAACATCATAACCTACTGCTGCCTCTGCTGGGGCAATTGAGATCAATTTGGTCAAGATTCTTGCTGGGTGGTCCGGCCGTTTTGGCCGCTTCCGATGCTGCTCGGGAGGCGAAGCGCGGCCTTTGGGCAGTCTGGGGCGATGGCAGGGCTGAGCTTAACGGGTACTAGATTGGTATGCCACGCTACCTTTGGTTGGGCGACGGGAGGCTCGCTCCAGAGCTCTTCACAAAAATTTTCAGAAGTTCAAAACACATAAAATTGGATTTTAGAAAGGCCCTCAGCCCGACTGCCGCCTATCGCTGCGCGGGGAGGGAGCCCGAGCCATCGCCGAGGCGGCTGGCTCCCACCAGGGCGGCTCCGCGCGCGATCGCCTCTTCGGGCGGCACGCCTTCGCGCGGCCTGACCAGCACCATCTCTTCAATGAGTCGCGCAAACAGCGGCATCTCGGCCCCGCCGCCCGAGAGCAGCACCGCGTGCAGCTGCGACGGACCCAGCCGCGCCTCGCGCAGCGCAATCTCGACCGCCTGCAGGCTCTTGCGCAGCTCATCGTCGACGAGCAGCTCCAGCTGTTCGCGCGAGAGCTCGGCCACCAGATCGAAGGGCGTGTGCGCGACGTTGAGCAGCCCGGGCAGGCGCACCGTCGTCGAGTCCTGCTGCGAGAGCGTGCGCTTGGTCCACTCGGCGGCCAGCCGCAGCCGGGCCATGGCCTTGCGGCTGCCGTGCGGCGACAGCCCGAACTCGCGCTCATATAGATGGGCCAGATGGCCGACGATCCGCAGGTCGCACTCGTCGCTGCCCGCCTGATTGCCGGCGCTCGACTTGATCGCGAAGCCGACCCCGCGCTCGTCGCGCTGGATGACGGCGGCCTCGCAGCTGCGGGCGCCCAGATCGCACACCAGGATCGGCTGCTCGGCGGTCAGCTCCTGCGGATGCAGCCCGTAGGCCGCCGCGATCGCCACCGGCTCCAGGATGAGCTGCACCATGCGGAATCCGGCCAGCCGCGCCGCCGCGATCGCGGCCTGCGACTGCGTGGCGGTAAAATCGCAGGGCACCGCCAGCGCCAGCGCCGTGATGGTCCCGCCCAGGCGCTGCTCGGCGAACTCCTTGACCTGGCTCAGCACCACCGCCACCAGCTCCTGCGCCGAGAAGCTCTTTTCGGCCAGGATCACGCGCTGGGTGGTACCGAGCAGGCGGCGCAGCCGGGTGGTGGCCTGCTCGGGGTCGAGCAGGTGCTGGTTGCGGGCGCTCTCACCGACGTGAAGCTGGCCATTTGGATCAATACCGACCGCCGCCGGGATGACGCGCCGGCCGGTCAGGGTTTCAAGCAGCACGGGCTTTCCGTCCTCGACCCACGCGGCCCGCGCGTTGGTCAAGCCGAGGTCGACGCCGATGAGCATGGAGAGCAGATCCTGTGCTGCGCTGCACGGGCGAGCATGCGCCTACCATAGCAGCCCGCCGCCGGTGACAACGGGAAAAATACATCCCTTCTGGCTGCTTGCGACAGCCACGCAAACCCGCTAGCGTGAGGCCATGTTGACCCGGCGGACTGGCCGTTTTCGCTTCGGGGTGGGCCTGGGCGCGACTTGCGTACTTTTGGGAGCGACGGGCATGCCCGGCAGCGCGGCGGCGCAGGCGCAGGGCCAGCCCACTGCAAAGCCGAGCCGGGTCACCCTGGCCTACTTCGGCGAGAGCGTCACCAACCCCGGCGCGGGCATCGGCTACGACGCCGCCTTCTACTACAAGCGGCCGCACGAGCTGTTCGGGGCGGCGCGCATCGGCGGCTACCACTCGGCCGATCCCGCCCTCTACGGCCTGTTCCTCTATCTGGAGGGCGGCTACCGGCTGAACTTCACCGTCGGGTTCTTCCTGGAAGCGCGCATCGGACTGGGCTACGTCAACGTCAACCGCAGCGGCACCACGCAGACGCAGTCCGACGGCAGCAGCGTCTTGTCGCCCAACGTCAACGTGAACTACCTGTCGCCGCTGGGCCTGGCGGGCCTGGGCTGGGATCTGCTGCCCCGGGCGCATGTGCCGCTGAGCTTCTTCGCCCTGGCCGGCGGCATGGGCCGCTACAACCAGCAGGAGCCGTTCACCGGCGGCCTGGTCTTTACGGCCGGTCTGGCCTACCAGTTCGGCACGCGCAAGCCGCGCAGCATCGAGCTTCCCGTGCCTTCGCCGCCGCCTGCGATGGCGCCGCCGGGCCCCGACAGCGGCCTGCCGCCGGGTGTGGTGCCCGACCAGCCGCCTCCGGCCGCAGCTCCCCCGGTCGGTCCGGCCGAGCAGGCGCCGCCCGAGCTGCCGCCGCCGCCCACGTTCCCAGCTGGTCCATGAGCTGGTCTGCGCTGTCGCGGCGGGTCTTCCTGGGCCGCGCCGCCGGGGCGGTGCTGACGCTGGGCGCAGCGCCGCTGCTCGGTCCGCGGCCGGCGTTGGCCGGGCCAGACCCCTATGCCGGCGGCGTGTGGCTGAGCGGCGATCACCACATCCACACACATTACAGCATAGACGGCATCTACGGCATCGGGGAGCAGGTCAGGAGCGCGGTGCGCGGCGGCCTCGACTTCTGCGTCATCACCGATCACGGCGGCCCCGAGCACCAGCGCGTGCTGCTCAGCCAGGCGTACCCGCAGCTCCTGGAAGCGCGCCGCCAGAACCCCGGCATGCTGGTCTTTCAGGGGCTGGAGTGGAACATCCCCGCCGCCGAGCACGGCAGCGTCATCATGCCGCCGACGCCCGACGAGGCGCGCCTGATCGCCGAGTTCGAGTCGCGCTACGACGCCATGGCCACCCGCAAGCAGCCGGTGCCGGCGCGCTCCGAAGAGGCCGCCATCGCCGGCGTGCGCTACCTCCAGGAGCAGGTGCCCAAGGCGCTGTTCATCGCCAACCACCCGTCCCGCCGCGGCTTTGACAGCCCGCACGAGCTGCGCGCCTGGTCCGACGCTGGCCCCAGCGTGATGCGCGGCATCGAGGGCGCTCCCGGGCACGGCGCCTCGCCGCTGGTCGCCATCCAGCGCGGCTCGTACAACGACGCGCCGAGCGCCGCCGCCTACCCCGGCTACCCGCTGCATGCCTACCGCACCTGGGGCGGCTACGACTATGCCGTGGCGCAGGTGGGCGGGCTCTGGGACGCCCTGCTCAGCGAGGGGCGCGCCTTCTACATCACCGCCAACTCGGACGCCCATCGCTACTACGGCGACCTGGGCGAGGTCACGACCCACGCCGAGTTTCACGCGCAGGGCATCGTCCGGCGCACCGGTCGCAGCCTGCCCGCGAATCGCAACCGCCAGGATCAGGACTACCTGCCCGGGACCTATGCCCGCACCTATGTGCACGCCGGGTCGCGCCATCCGCTGGCGGTGCTCGAAGGGATGCGCGCGGGCAACATGTGGACCGTGCTCGGCGGACTGCTCGATGGCGTGGAGCTGTTCGTGCACGATGGCCGCCGGGCGGCGCCCATGGGCAGCACGCTCTTGGCGAGCCCGGGCAGCGACATCGAGCTGGTGCTGCGCATCCGTCCCGCCCGTCGGCCAAACCTGGGTGGGCGGGTGCCGGTGCTGCATCATATCGATCTCATCGTCGGCGACATCCGTCCGGGGGCGGCGGTCACTGCGCCCGACTCGCAGCTCTGCCCGTCGGCGCGGGTGCTGGCGCAGCTGCCGCTGGCGGCGGGCCGGCCGGTGGGTTCGGGCCCGTGGCTGGAGTTTCGCCACCGCTTTGCGCGCATCGAGGGCAGCTTTTTCGTTCGCGTGCGCGGCACCAACCGGGATCTGGTGTCGCCCGCGCTGGATCGGCTGGAGTCAGAGCAGGTGCGCGATCCGTTCGCAGACCTGTGGTTTTACAGCAACCCCGTGATGGTGCGGCTGCCGCCCGCGCCGGCATGAGACGCGCCGTGGCGGCGCCGCTTGCGCCTGGGCGAGCGCGGGTTGGCCAGCTCGCCCAGCGCCCGCAAGAGCGCGCCCGCGCCCAGCCACAACAGCACCCCCGATAGCGCCAGCCCCACGGCGTTGGGATAAAAAAACGCCAGCGCCGAAAGCCCGAGCATCGAGGTCGCAGCGGCCATGGACACCGAGACCGGACTGCGCTCGTACTGACGGCGCAGCGCCACGCCCAGGACCAGGGCGCCAGCGCGCGCCATCGCCGCACCGGGACGGCCGACCATCGCCAGCTTGCGCTGCGCCGACTGCGAGGCCTCGGGCGGCGGCTGCGAGGGAGTGGGCTCGCGATCGATGCGGCGGCGCAGCGGTGTGGTCCGCAGCACCAGCTCGCTCGCCTTTTCCTGATCGCGCAGGAACATCTGCTCCATGGCCGCGCCGAACGTCGGATCCTCGACGATCACGTCGAGCTCCCAGTTGGTGAGCAGGCTGGCCAGGTTGAGGTTCGACGAGCCGATGCGGCAGTACTTGCCGTCGACCACCGTGGTCTTGGCGTGCAGCATCGGGCCCTCCCACTCAAAGACGCGCACCCCGGCTTCGAGCAGCCCCACAAAGCCCGCGCGCCCCATCCACGCGATCCACGGCAGATCCGAGCGCCCCGGCACCAGCACGCGCACATCGACGCCGTCGCGGGCCGCGGAGACCAGCGCCTCGTACATGGCCGGCGGGGTCAAAAAGTAGGCATCGGTGATCCAGATGCGCGAGGTCGCATTGGTCAGCAGCACCTGCGTCAGCCGATAGATGCGCGAGAGGCCCGGCAGCCCCGCGACCACGCGCACCGGCGCGCCCAGCGCCGAGTTGCCGCTGCCGTCGGCGGTGGCGTCCAGCGGCGACTCGGGGCTGGTGGGCGGCGGCGCCAGCTGCTCGAACAGGCGGGCGGGCAGCGACGGGCCGCACATGGCCCAGGTCTCGTCGAAGGCCAGGCTGATCTCGGCGGCGGCGGCGCCAGCGATGCGCACCGCAGTGTCGCGCCAGGGGGGCACGCCGGCCTCGGGATCGCCGGCCCAGGGATCGCCGATGCACAGGCCGCCGACGTGGCCGATGACGCCATCGATGCACAGCGACTTGCGGTGATTGCGCTGGAAGCTGTGGATGGGCGCGCTCCAGGCAAAGGGCTTGAAAGCGCGAATCTTCACGCCGGCGCGCTGCATGCGCAGCCAGAACTGGCGGCTGGTGAGCAGGCAGCCAAACCAGTCGTGAAGCACGTAGACCTCGACGCCGGCCTGGGCGCGGGCGATGAGCGCGTCGGCAATCTGGGTCCCGATGCCGTCGTTGTTGAAGATGTAGTTCTCAAGCAGGACGAAGCGCTCGGCCGCGGCGATGTCGCGCAGCCAGGCGGCGAAGGTCTCGGGACCGTCGCGCAGCAGGGTCAGGCTGTTGCCGAAGATGCGCGCCGCTTCCCCGGCCCGGCGCAGGGCCCGATCCGAGGAGTCGCCGCCGGCCAACGCGCTCCGCTCGGGTGGCGCTGGCTCCTTGGGCAGATGCCTGGGATCCGGCTTGCCTGCCTTGACAACCACCTGTTTCGACTCGGGCCCAGACACTTCGCTCAAGGTAGCACGGCTCGCCGGGCTGACGAAACCGGCCGAGGTAGGCTACGATGGGGGAACGATGGTGTGGAATTCTTCCCGATGCCAGCCCCTGGGGCGCCTGACGCTGACTCTGACTGCGCTGCTGGGGGCGGGCGCATCTGGGACTGCCAGTGCCCAGGTCCAGGCCCAGGTCCAGGAGCCGGCCAGTCAGCAGCTGCTGGCGCCGGCCGCGGCGCTGCGAACCGTGCGCGATCTCGGCTATTTGCAGACGAGCACCGGTCGGACGGCGGCGGATCCGCAGCGCTCGCTCGATCTGTATCTGCCGGCGGTCAGCAAGCCGGCGCCGCCGCTGTTCATGTACATCCACGGCGGGGCGTGGGTCAGCGGTGATAAGCGGCAGTATGGGCCGCTGGGGCTGGCGCTGGCGGCGCAGGGGGTGGCGGTGGCGATCATCAACTATCGCCTGTCGGGAGACGGTGCGGACGCGGTGCGCCATCCGCAGCACGCGCAGGATGCGGCCACGGCGGTGGCGTGGCTGCGCAAGCACGCGGCCGAGTACGGCTATGATCCCGCCCGCATCTTCGTCGGTGGCCACTCGGCCGGAGCGCACATGAGCGCGATGCTGGCGTTTGACAGCTCGCTTTTGGCCACGGTCGGCGAAAAGCCCGAGTCGCTGCGCGGCTTTGTCGGGCTGGAGGGCATCTACGATCTGGGCGACCTGGTGCGCCGCTTTCCCAGCTATCGCGTCGACTTCCTGCAGGCGGCGTTCGGCTCCGACGAGACCACGTGGCGGCTGGCGTCGCCGCAGCAGCTGGTCGGCGCGGGCGCGGTCAAGCGGCCGTGGCTGCTGGTGCACACGCGCGAAGACGAGCTGGTCGACACCGAGCAGTCGCGCCGCTTCAAGCAGGCGCTGGAAAAGCAGGCCATTCCGGTGCGCTGGCAGTCGCCGGAGCGCGGCAGCCACTTCAGCGTCATCGGCGAGCTGGCCACACCGCGCAGCGCGCTTGCGCAGCAGCTGCTCGCGTTCCTTCGGAGCTAGCGATATAGTCGCCGCCCGGTGGCCGACTCCTTCCGATTTCAAGCCCTGAACCGGCGCGACTTTATCGTCGGTGCTGGAGTTGCCCTGCTGGGGGCCGGCCGGGAGCGGTGCGTCGCTTTTGCGCAGAGCGCGCCGCTCGACGCCCATGCACTCCTTTTGGGCAGCCCGATCGCGTGCGGACGGCTGACCGCGGTCAATATGAGCGCGGCGCGCAGCCTGCCGGGGGTGCTAGCGGTGCTGCGGGTCAGCGGCGAGGACGAGCTTCAGTACGTGGGGCAGCCGCTGCTGCTGGTGGTGGCGCAGCGGCCGGAGGTGGCCGCGGAGGCCCTGAAACTTTGTACTGTGCCTTATGAGTCGCGGCCGGCTGTGCTGACCATGTCGGCGGCGCTGCGCAGCGCCTATGTGCCGGCGAAGAGTGCAGGGGCGGCGCTGACCTACGAGCGCGGCAACATCGAAGCGGCCCTGGCAGAGGCAGCGGGGGGCGGACTGCTCAAGCAGACCTACCGCACTGCGGCAGAGCCGCGCCGGCCCCTGCCGCCTTCGCCGGTGGCAGTGGTCGCGGAGCCGGGGGCGGGCGGGGCAGGGGCGGGCGAACCTCGCGAGCTCCGGCGGCTGGCGGCGCTGGCGGCGCAGAAGGTCGGGCGCCCGGTGCGGCTGGTGGTCTCGCCGGAGCAGGCGGCGCTGCTCGGCGGCGGGCGGCCCGAGACGATTCAGACCGTGACGCTCACCGCGGGGCAGGACGGGCGGCTGCAGGCGCTCCTCCACGGCTCGCTCAGCGAGACGGGCATGCAGCAGGACCACGTGGAGCCGTGCGGGATCTTGTCGCCGCATCTTTATCACGCGGGCAGCGTGCGCGTGTCGCATCAGGTCGTGCGCAAGAACATCGGGCCGGTGGCGGCGCTGCCGGCGGCGGGCCAGGTCGCGGGGCTGTTTGCGCTGGAGAGCGCGCTCGATGAGCTGGCGTATCTCTTGCGGATCGATCCGCTGCGGCTGCGCGTGCTCAATCACGCCGAGATCGACGAGGCCACGGGGCAGCCGTGGGCCGGCAAGCGGCTGCGCGAGTGCTACCGCATCGGCGCCGAGCGCGTGGGCTGGCACGGACCGGATGGACGCACGCGCGAGCCGCGCGAGCGGCGGCCGTGGGAGAGCAAGCTCATGGGGCTGGGCATGGCCTCGACCATGACGCTGCCGCAGAGCGGCGATGGGGGCAGCCGGGCGGGATTCGGGGCGCACTTCACGCGCCTGGCGGTGGATCCGGCGAGCGGCGCCATCGAGATCCTGCGGCAGGTGGTGGTGCTGGATCTGGGCGCGAGCAGCGAGCTCAAGCGGCTGGAGGCGGCGGCAGAGGCCGGCGTCGCGCAGGCGCTGGGCTCGGCGTTTGCCGAGCCGGGTCAGGTCAAGCTGCCGCAGCTGGATGTGATGCTGCTGGAGTCGGCGCCGAGCGGTGCGAACCCGGCGCCGGTGCTGGATGCGGGCCAGGTGCGCGAGCTGGCGATGGCGGGCGTGGCGGCGGCGGCGGCAAGCGCCATCTACCACGCCACCGGCGTGCGCTGCCGCGAGCTGCCAATCCGCACCGCCTCGCTGCGCCGCGCTTAGAAACTTGTGACAGCGGCGAGCCGGCCGGGTTATTGTTGGGCCGCCATGACACACGACAGCGAGAGTCCCGAGCTTCGGATCGAAAGAATGCGCCACTCGTGCGCGCACTTGATGGCAGCAGCGGTGGCCGCTCTGTGGCCGGAGGCGCGCTTCGGCGTGGGTCCGGCGATCAAGTACGGCTTCTATTACGACATCGAGCTGCCAACTCCTGTGGGTCCCAAGGAGATCGAGCGCATCGAAAAGAAGATGCGCGAGCTGCGCAACAAGAAGCTGCCGTACGAGCGCATCGAGCTGCCGATCGATGAAGCGATTGCCGAGATGGATCGGCGCGGGCAGCGGTACAAGGTTGAGCTCCTGTCGCTGCTCAAGGAGAAGGGCTCCACCGCGGTCGCCAAGGAGACGGGCGATGACTCGGTGGTGAGCGAGGGCGGGGTGGGCACGGTCTCGTTTTACAAGACCGGCGACTTCGTGGATCTGTGCCGCGGTCCGCACGTAAAAAGCAGCAACGAGATCGGCGCGTTCAAGCTGACGACCGTGGCCGGCGCGTACTGGCGCGGCGACGAGCGCAACCCGCAGCTGCAGCGCCTGTACGGACTCTGCTTCGAGACGCAGGAGGAGCTGGATCGCCACATCCTGATGCTCGAAGAGGCCAAGCGGCGCGATCACCGCCGCCTGGGTGTGGAGCTGGATCTGTTCGCATTTTCGGATCTGGTGGGCCCGGGTCTGCCGCTGTTTACGCCGCGCGGCACGCTGGTGCGGCGGCTGCTTGAGGACTTTGTGCAGTCGCTGCAAGAGCCGCTCGGGTATCAGCGCGTGCAGATCCCGCACATCACCAAGAACGACCTCTACAAGACGTCGGGGCACTGGGACAAGTTTCAGGAAGATCTGTTTCACGTGCGCGGCAAGAGCGGCGAGGACTTCTGCATCAAGCCGATGAACTGTCCGCATCACACGCAGATCTTCGGCTGCCGCCAGCGCAGCTACCGCGATCTGCCGCTGCGGCTGTGCGAGGTCACGTCGGTGTATCGCGACGAGCTGCCCGGCGCGCTCCAGGGGCTCTCGCGCGTGCGCATGATCACACAGGACGACGCGCACGTGTTTTGTACGCCCGAGCAGGTGCAGGAAGAGGCGCTGCGCATCTATCAAATCATCGACGGATTCTACAAGCCGTTCGGGATGGAGCTGTCGATCCGGCTGAGCTTGTGGGATGCCAACAAGCCGCAGAACTACCTGGGGAGTCCAGAGCGCTGGGAGATGGCGCAGGAGCAGCTGCGCGCCGTGCTGCGCGAGCGCGGAGCGCCGTGGACCGAGGAGCCGGGCGAAGCGGCCTTCTACGGGCCGAAGATCGACTTTACGGCCAAGGATGCGCTGGATCGGCCGTGGCAGCTGGCGACGATCCAGCTCGACTTCAACCTGCCCGAGCGCTTTGACCTCAAGTACGTCGGGCCCGATGGGCAGCCGGCGCGGCCGGCGATGCTGCATCGGGCGGTGCTGGGCTCGGTCGAGCGCTTCATGTCGGTGCTCATCGAGCACTACGCCGGCGCGTTTCCGACGTGGCTGTCGCCGCTTCAGGCCACGGTTGTGCCGATCGCGGATCGCCACAACGAGTATGCGCAGAAGCTGGTCGAGCGCCTGCGCTCGGTGCCGCTGCGCAATGCGCTGGGCGGAGGAATCCGCGCCGAGGTCGATGACTCGCGCGAGTCGATGCAGAAAAAGATCCGCAACGCACAGATGCAGAAGGTTCCCTACATGCTGGTCGTGGGGGATCGCGAGGCCGAGGCGGGTCAGGCGGCGGTGCGGCTGCGCTCGGGCGCGGATCTGAAGTCGATGCCGATCGAGTCGATCATCGAGCGCATCAAGACGGAAGTGGAGACGCGGGCAGACCTGCCCGTTTAGGCCGATTCAGGCCGTTTAAGCCCGTTTTAGCCGATTTAGGCCGATTCGCGAGACAGGCGGCGGCGGCTCAGCAGGAGCAGGGCAGAGAGGAGCAGCAGGCCGCCAAAGAGTGAGGCGCTTGCTGCTCCGGGCACTGTGGAGCAGCCGCCTGCCATGCCGGGCGGATTCGGGTTTGGATTCGCGGGGTTGTAGAGCTGCGCGCGGCTGCCCGGCGCGATGAGATCAAAGGGCTTGGTGAGGTCGAGGCCGGTCACGTCGGCGCGGTAGCTGCCGTCGAGGAAGTCGTCGAATGCGACGGTGGCGAGCTTGGTGCCCTGCGCGATGAGCATGGCTCCGGCCTGGCCCGGTCCGAGGAAGTTCTTGCCCGCATCCTGCGGCGTGAAGCGCAGGCGCAGACCGCCGGAGATCGTCTCGGAGTTAACGGAGCCGCCGGTCAGCGCCGGGTCGATCGCCGCGACCACGTTGGTCGTGATGCGATCCTCGATCGTGCCCACATTGTTGGGGAAGAGGCCCGAGTAGTCGACGTGAACGTCGACGGTGTAGATGCCGGGAATGAAGGCCTGGAACTCGGCCTGGTAGATGCCGTCCTGGCTCTGGTTGTCGTTGCCGTTGACGCCGTCGTCGTACAGCACCAGGTTCATGGCCACCGGCTTCTGCGCCGGCAGCGAGGTGGGATCCAGCAGCTCGACCTTGGCCTGACCGGGTGACAGATCGCCGTTGGCGCTGAGCAGGCCCGCGATGTCGTCCTGCGCAACCTTGGACTGGCCGGCGAGGGTTCCCAGCGCGAGGTTCGGACCGAAGACGCGGGCGGTCACGCTGGCCAGACGCAGCGGCAGGCCGCGCTCGCTGAGGGCGACTTGGACGCGCACCTTCTGACCGCTCTTGTAGAGCGAGCGCGCGAAGCTGGTGTGCAGCATGACCTCGCCGTTGGGACCCCAGGCGCCGACAAATGCGCGCACCACGCCGAAGGTGGAGAGGTTGCCGGTGCGGCTGGTGGTCAGCGTCGCCGTCCAGTCGCCAGCAAAGCCCGGCGAGGCGCAGAGCATGGAGTTGCTGCTGGTGAAGCAGCGCAGATAGATGGTGTTGCCGTTGGCGACCACGCTCAGGGTGGGCGTGGCATCGGCGTGATCCCAGGCCGCCATGATGATGAGCCAGGCATCTTCGCGGTTGGTGACCGCCTCGCGGTTCAGCTTGAAGGTGGCGACCGCGGACTTGCTACTGGCCTTGTTCAGCTCACCGCGGCCGATGATGCCGACGGGGCGGCCGCGCAGCGACTCGCGCACGGTAGCGGCCACCACGGCCTCGTGAAGCGTCGAGGGGGTGTGGACCTCGATGGCCTGGCCGCGGACGGGGCCGTACATGCGATCGCCGCTGAAGCCCCAGGTCTGCGCCACCATCTGCTGAAGCAGCGGGTCGAGCCCGAAGCCGCCGATTCCGAAGAAGCGCAGCGACGCCTTGTTCTTGAGGAACGTGGAGAGCAGCTTCTGATATTCGACGTAGCCCTTGCGGCCCGACTGGTTGTCGCTGAGCACCCAGAGCCGTCGCGCCCAGCCGGTGGTGGCGACCGGCAGCGTGTCGGCGATCTGGAGGCGCGTGAGGCCGGCGCGCATCGCCTGGGTGAGATCGCTGGGGCCGCCGGGATCGAGCTTGTCCGAGCCGGTGGCCGCGAAGCCCTTGATGCGCATGCCGGTGGGGCTGTCGGGATTGGTGATATCGGGAACGGTGCTGAAGCCGGTCGAGGGGCTTGACCACGCGCTGGGCGCATCGTCGGTAAACGGCATGAAGGCCCACGGGCCGCTGCTGACGCTGGGCAGATCGATGGTGCCGAGCAGGCTGACCAGCGCGGTGCGCAGGGCGCTCGTGCGCTGCTCGTCGACATTGGCGGCGGCGCCGACTCCGCGCCAGCTGCGCTCCATGCTCCACGAGCGATCGGCCATGAACACGGTGGCGCCCAGTCCTTCGACGCTGCCGCGGATGCGCAGCAGCGCCTCGCCCGTGCCGCTGGACAGGATCGCGTAGCAGTCCTCACCGGGGGCCGTCTGCTCGGCGTAGAGGGCCAGGTTGTTGACGGCCTGGGTCAGGTTGAGCTGGGTGGTCGCGGTCGGGGTCGCAAAGGTGTCGCCGGCCAGAAAGGTGGTGCGGATGCAGGTGCCGGCGTTGATGGTCACCGTGGTTGATGCGGTGCCGACGATGCTGACGTAGGTGCCGCGGCGGCCTTTGGCGTTGGCCACCAGCGGCTGCATCGTGGGCTCGATCACGCGCTCGGTGATCGCGAAGCTGCGGCTGGGCAGGTCCAGCGTATCGGGCCCCGGCACCATCACCACCGGCGCCGTGGTCATCAGCGTGGTGGCGGTGCAGTCGCCGGTGAACTGCACGGTTCCTTTGTTCGTGAAGAGCTGGATCTTGCCCTGATCGGTCAGCGCCAGTCCGGTCGGCTGGCTGTCGACCTTGCACAGTCCCAGCGCGCCGGTCATCAGATCCAGCTGCGCCACGACCGGCTGCGTGCCATCGGCGGCGTAGATCTTGGTGCCGCTGCCGACCACCGCAACGATGCGATACGGCTTGGTGGCAAGCGACGACTGCGCCAGATCGATGAAGTTCTGGGTGTTGCCGCTCGGAACAAACTGTCCGAGGTTGCGCGCCAGATAGAAATAGAGCTTGGCATCGGTGCCCGTGGTGAGGCTGAGCACCGGTCCCATGGGCCCCGAGGCAACGCCGCCGCGAATGCTGTAGGTCGCACCGGCCTGATAGGCGATTCCCAGCTCGGCCGGACCGGCGATGATGCGCGCCTCGCCGCGATCGCCGCCGCGACCATATCGGATCGCGCCCAGCGTGGGCATGATTCCGGGCATGTTGTTGTACAGAATGCCGACGGTGAAGAGGTCTTGATTGCTGGGCTCGGCGATGAGCGCCTGCGGGGTCATGCTGAGCGGGATTTCAGCGTGAAAGACATCCTGGTTGCCGACCAGCAGGTTCCCTTGCAAAGCAAAGCGGTCACCTCCCCATGCAGGACCGACGGCTGCACACAGAATCAGACTTGATAAAACCAGACAAGATCTGAAGGCGGTTCCTAAGCTAGTTCTGCTATTCACGACGAAAACCTCCCCAGGCTATGGTAACAAAAAGGACTCACGCCACAGGTGCGCCATGTCAGAGACCGAAAATGATTCGCAGTTTTCCAAGTCCGCAGCCGCAAGCAGCGATCCGCCCAATGATAAAAAGCGAGCGCGCGAAGCGGTTGGTTCGGTAGCGGCTTCGCTTGTGCAGCCGGGCATGGTGGTCGGTCTGGGAACCGGAGATACGGCCGGATATTTCATTCGCGCGCTCGGCGAGCGGGTCAAGGGCGGGCTCGCCGGGCTGCGCTGCGTCGCGACCTCGAATCGCAGCGCGGCGCTGGCGCTACAGCTGGGGCTCTCGGTGATCGAGCTCGATTCGCTGGCGCTGCCGGTGCTGAACGGGGGCCACCTTCCCATCGACATCACCGTGGATGGCGCCGATGAGATCGATCCATCGCTGCGACTGATAAAAGGGGCGGGCGGAGCGCTGCTGTTTGAAAAGCTGGTGGCGCGCGCCTCGCGCGAGCTGGTGATCGTGGCCGATGAGGCCAAGCTGGTAAAGCGGCTGGGGGAAAAGTTCCGCCTGCCGGTGGAGGTCGTGCGCTTCGGCGTGCGCCACACGCTGGCGCGGCTGAGCGCGATCCTGGGCGTGCTGGCCGCCGAGCTGCGCTCAGATGCGAGCGGAGCGGTGGTCACCGATGGCGGAAATTACCTGATCGATGTCGAGCTGGATGCGACCACCACAGCCGATCTGCCCGGCCTGCACGCGCGGATAAAGGCGCTGCCCGGCGTCATCGAAACGGGACTTTTTTTGAGCGAAGCGACGCGCGCACTGGTCGGCAATCCCAGCGGCCACGTCGAGGTCATTTCCCGCAAAAGTTGACATCCAGAGCCGGTAACGAGACGCTCGGATCCTCCATAACTCTTATGTGCGCGGAAGCGCGGGAGGTGCATATGTCGCGAGCAACTCGATTTGCAGCGCTGGCTCTGGTTGGGGCAGCTGCGTGCGGAAACAATACGACGGTGATGGATATGGCAACCAACACGAACAAGGACATGACGGTCACGACGCCGCCCGACATGACCTTCGTGCCGCCGACCTTCGCTGTGCCGAGCGGCTGCACGCCCACCACCGGCGTCACGGCGAGCATGTTCTACGCCAACATCATCACGACCAACTGCGCGGTCTCGGGCTGCCACGTGGCCGGCGCCACCCCGCCCAACTATGCCGGCGGCGCTGCCAGCTTCATCGCCAACGTGAAGAACGTCTCGGCGGGTCGCGCGGCGGTGCAGGCGATGCAGTACATCAAGCCGAACGACTACAACAACAGCTTCCTGCTCTACAAGATCGCCGGACAGCAGGACAAGGTGCCGTCGGGCGGAGGCCAGATGCCGCAGGGCAGGGCGCCGCTCTCCGCCGCGGATCAGTGCACCTTGATCAGCTGGGTAAACTCCGGAGCGAATTAACAGCGGGGACCTTCTCCCCACGTCTCGCTTCGCGAGGCCTCACTCCCCCTCGGGCCGGCTGGGCAGAAGATGCAGCAGGTCGTGCTTGCGCAGCCGGTAGTAGAGGGTAGAGCGATTGATGCCGAGAGTGCGCGCCGCAGCGGCGATGTTGCCCTCGCTCTGCTCGATCGCCGATAGAATCTCAAGTCGCTCCTGCTCGCTCAGCCGATCGGCCAGCGAGCGGCCTGAGGTCGCGGCGATCGGCTGGATGGCGCTGCCGCTGATCGGCGCTGCGGGATCGTGCGCAGCCGCCGGCACCGGCGCAAATGTGGGCGCAGAGCTCGCTGCGGACGCCGCTCCGGAAAAGGGCGGCGCACTGACTGCGGCGCCTGTCTGCGACGGTGCACCGGCTGGTGCAGGGCCCGCGGGCCGGCGTCCGGCGGGGCGGCTGAACTCCAGATCGCTCAGCCGGATCTCGGGTCCGCTCGACAGGATCAGCGCCCGCTCGATCAGGTTTTCCAGCTCGCGGACGTTGCCCGGAAAGCTGTACTGCGTCAGCATCTCCAGCGCCGCCGGCTCGATGCCCGCAACCCGTCCGCCGCTGTGATGGCGCCACTTGTCGAGGAAGTGCTGGCACAAGAGCGGCACGTCATCCAGGCGCTCGCGCAGCGTCGGCAGCACGATCGGAAAGACGTTCAGCCGGTAGTACAGATCCTCGCGAAACTTGCCCGCTTCGACCAGCTGCTCCAGGTTGCGATGCGTGGCCGAGATGATGCGCACATCGACGCGCAGCGTCTCCGATCCACCGACCCGCTCGAACGCGCGCTCTTGCAGCACGCGCAAGAGCTTCACCTGGACCTCCATCGGCAGATCGCCGATCTCATCCAGAAACAGCGTGCCGCCATCGGCCAGCTCGAAGCGTCCGGGGCGACGGGCGATCGCGCCGGTGAAGGCGCCGCGCTCATGCCCGAAGAGCTCGGACTCCAGCACGCCGCCGGCCAGCGCCGCGCAGTTTACGCGCACAAACGGCTTGCCCTCGCGCGGGCTGTTGATGTGGATCGCGTGCGCGACCAGCTCCTTGCCGGTGCCGCTCTCGCCGCGCAAGAGCACGGTGGCGTGCGTGCGCGCGACCTGCTCGGCCCGCTGTAGCGCCGCCTTGAGCGTGGGCGAGTTTCCGACGAGCTGCCCGAAGTTGAAGGCGCCGTGCCACTCCTGGTTGAGGTAGCCGGCATACTGCTGCAGCTGCTCGGTCAGGCGCAGGTTTTCGGCGCGCAGATGGTAGCGCTCCAGCGCTTGCAGGAGCACGCCGCGCACCTCTTTGGCATCCCACGGCTTGCTGATGTAGCGATACACGTGGCCCTGGTTGATCGCTTCGATCAGCACATCCACGTCGGTGTAGGCGGTCAGGATGATCGGCACGGCATCCGGCGCGATCGCACGGGCGCGCGCCAGAAACTCCAGCCCGGTCATGCGCGGCATGCGCTGATCCGTGACCACCACCGCGACCTTTTCCTTCTGCAGGATCGCCAGCCCCTCGGTGCCCGACTGCGCGGTGAGGATGCGGAAGCTCTTTTTGAAGTTGAAGCGGAAGGCGTCCAGGTTGTCCGGTTCGTCATCGACAAGCAGGATCGGCAAGGACTGCACATCCAGCGCGCTGCCTCCTCCTCCGCTGGCCGAGTGCGCGGCACCGCCTGCTGACCCTGAAGGCGTTTGCGTCGGACCGACCCCTGCCATATGCGACATGTCGGCAGACGCTATCAGCGGCCGGGCCAGCCGTAAAGATCTGCGTTCTGGGCGGGCATCCAGCGATCGCAGCGGCCACAGCAAGTACACTGATCAGTTCATGAACGACTATCGTGACGCTGTAGAGAAGCTGTACGCAGAGGCTGCGGCAGAGGCCCAGCCCAAGCTCTGCTGCACCCAGACGCCGGTCTGGAAGCTGCCCGGTCTGGCGGTACCGCGGGCCATGCTCGAACGCAACTACGGCTGCGGAACCACCGTGTCGCCGCGCGATCTGGCCGATGCCCAGACGGTGCTCTACGTCGGCGTGGGCGCGGGCATGGAGGCGCTCCAGATGAGCTACTTCGTGCGCCGTCCGGGCGGCGTGATCGCGATCGACAAGGTCGACGCCATGCTGGAGACTGCGGCCGCGCTCTTGCGTGAAGCTGCGGCCGAAAACGCCTGGTTTGAGCCCTCTTTCGTCGAGCTGCGCAAGGGCGATGCGCTGTCGCTGCCGGTGGCCGATGCGTCGATCGATCTGGCGGCGCAGAACTGTCTTTTCAATATCTTTACCCGCGAGCACCTGCATCAGGCGCTCGCCGAGATGGCCCGCGTGCTGCGCCCGCGAGGCAAGCTCATGCTGAGCGATCCCATCGCGACCCGCCCGATCCCCGCGCACCTGGCCGATGATCCGCGGCTGCGCGCCGAGTGCCTGTCCGGCGCCCTGCTGCTCGACGAGTACCTTCAGGCGATCGTGGCGGCCGGCTTTGGTACGATCGAGGTTCGCGGGCGCAGGCCCTATCGCGTGCTCGACAAGCGTCGCTACGCGCTCGACTCGCACCTGCTGCTGGAGAGCGTGGAGGTCGTAGCGATCAAGGATCCGGTTCCCGCGGACGGGCCCTGCATCTTCACCGGCCGCACCGCGACCTACATCGGCCCCGACGAGTGCTTCGACGACGGCAAGGGGCACATCCTGCTGCGCGATCTGCCCGGCGGCGTCTGCGACAAGACCGCCCAGGCGCTCGCGAGCCTGAATCGGGAAGATATCGTCACAACCGACTCGACCTGGCACTACCCCGGCGACGGCTGCTGCTAGCAGCTAAACCCCAGAAAATTGTCAGGATTGGGGCGGCTGTTATGCTCGGGCGGTGGACTGCGCGTTCTGTTACTACCCGAACGATGAAGATGCGCGCTTCTGCGCGCGCTGTGCCGCTGCCTTAGGCGTGCCGCTGGATCGCTTGCCGTCGGAGGCGCCGCCGGCGCCGGCCGCCGACGATCTGGCTGCGATCGAAGCGCTGGCAGCGGGCAGCACGGCCGGCAGCCATGGCCGGGCGCTGCCTGTGCTGGGCGGTCGCTACCGGCTGGTGCGCTGCCTTGGCAGCGGCGGCTTTGGCGCGGTCTACGAAGCGGAAGAGGTCGACACCGGCCTGCGCGTCGCGGTGAAGCTCCTGAACCACACCGCGCTCCACGACTCGCGCATGCGCGAGCGCTTCCTGCAAGAGGCGCGCATGATCGCCGAGCTGCGCAGCCCGCACGTGGTGCGTCTTTACGACTACGCGGTTACGCCGCTGGCCAAGGCAGGCGATCAAGGCGGTCCGGGCGGCATTCCCTATCTGGTGATGGAGCTCATCGCAGGCCGCAACCTGGGCTCGCTGCTCATGCGCGGCGTGCTGAGCGCGCGGCGCACGCTGCACATCCTGGCCCAGGTCGCTGCGGCGCTGGGCGAAGCGCACGGGCTCGGCATCGTGCACCGCGACATCAAGCCCGACAACATCCTGCTGATGGATCCGGTGGGCCAGTCCGGACCCGGCGCCAGCCACGGCTTCAGCGACGGCGGAAAGCCGCAGGACTTCGTCAAGGTGATCGACTTCGGCGTGGCGCGGCTGTGCGGTCCCGCAACCCGCCCCTCGGATGTGCTGGGCACTCCCGCGTTCATCGCGCCCGAGACGCTGGCCAACGAGCCGGTGGATGGCCGCTGCGATCTCTACGCGCTGGGGATCCTCTTGTGGCAGATGATCCTCGGCGAGCTGCCGTTTCCCGCGGCGAATCAGGCGGTGATGATGAGCTCGCATCTGAGCGCCCCGCGCCGCCGTCCATCCGAGGTCTATCCGCACCTGCGCGGCCGTCTTCCCGTCGATCTGGAAAAGCTGATGGTCTGGCTGATCGCTCGCCAGCCTGCCGATCGCCCAGCCGCCGCTTTTGAGGTCCGGGCGCAGCTGCTGGCCCTGCTTCCGCGCGTCTCCGACGAGCCGCTCGCCGCCGCGCCGCTTCCGAACTTCGGCCCCTGCTGGGACTCGCCCGAACCGGCTCCGGAAGCTGCACCCGGATCCATCGCAGACCCTGCGCAAGCGGCTCGATCGGCAGGACCCACCGAAAGGCAGCCGGCACCAAACTTTAGATTTTAGAGTTTCTGGGGCTAGTCGTACTTTTCTCACCTCGTCGCCCAATGGCTCTTCTCGACGGGTAGAAGGCTGTCTGCGCACCCCTCTTGACCGCGGCATAGGCTCGTGGTCTGTTAGTAAATTATGGTAAGGCTTTCTCTTGTTTCCGTGCCCCTCCTGGGGTTGCTCATGTGGGTGGGTGATGCGTCCGCGCTTGAGTGGTGGCATGACCCAGAACGTGGCTGTGGCCAGCTGGAAAATTGGAAGAAGACCAGCCGCATAGCCGATCTGCCGGGCTGCGATGGGGAGCTGCCGAAGGGCGCGCCTCCAGGCGAGACCGCGATGCACGACGCGAAGAAGATCCTTCGCGATGTCGAAAAGCAGCTCGACGCCGGCCAGACGGGCGATGTCGATCAGAAGATCGCTCAGGCGACCGAGCTCATGAACAAGGCGCCGCGCGATCCGCGCACCGATTGGGCCCGATCGCACTTCGACAAGGCCATCAAGGTGCTCAAGAACAAGAAGGATCTTGCGCCCAAGGTTGCCAAGCTGCGCACGAGCTTCAAGGCCGTGTCCGATCTGAGCAGCCAGGCCAAGCCCGATGCCAAGGCGCTGGGTGACGCGGTCACTGCCTGCGTGGCGGCCTTCAAAGAGGTCGAAGGCGCTGGCGTGGACCTGTCGATCCCCTACGAGCTCACGGCCGGCAAGATTCGCCCGCTGCGCGAAGACATGCAGGAGTGCGAGGCCGCCAAGTCCAAGGCCGGCGACACCGCAGTGGCCGCCAAGCCCGCAGAGCCGGGCGCCAAGCCGGCAGAGCCGGGCGCCAAGCCCGCTGAGACCGGCAGCAAGCCCGCAGCCGGTGGCAGCGATGGCGGCGTGCCGCGCGAGAAGTGGGTCAAGAAGCTCAAGGGCGATCGCAAGAAGGTGTTCGAAGAGCACGCCGATGCGTTCCCCGAGTTCGAAGGCGATCCCGGTCCCAAGGGCGCCGCCAAGGCTGCTGAGTGGAAGTACGGCAGCGACGTGATCAAGTTCAAGGGCAACAAGATCGCCAAAGAGAAGTAGTCTCGGCCCATGTCCTTCAAGCCTCCCACCACGCCGCTGTGCACGGTCGACACGATCATCCTGCTGGTTGAGCACCCGCTGCATCGCGAGGATCGGCCGGCGTTCGTGCTGATCGAGCGCAAGTACCCGCCCGAGGGCTGGGCGCTGCCCGGCGGCTTCGTGGATGTCGGCGAGTCGCTGCCGCACGCCGCGATGCGCGAGGCGCGCGAGGAGACGGGGCTTGAGGTTCAGCTGCTGGAGCAGTTTCACGCCTACTCGCAGCCCACGCGCGATCCGCGCCGGCACACGGTCTCGACCGTGTTCATCGGCACTGCGCGCGGCGAGCCCAAGGCCGCAGACGATGCCAAGAACCAGCGCGTCTTCACCGAGGACACGCTGCCGCAGCTCGCCTTTGACCACGCCCAGATCCTCAGCGACTACTTCGAGTACCGCCGCACCGGCCGCCGCCCCCCCGCCGCTCGCTAAGCAACCTCCCCATAAAAATTTTCCGCCGCCAACACGCTCCGCAACCGGAGTGTGCGACCTGCTTTTCGTGAATGATTTTGCGGGGATAGGCGGGGGAAGAGGCGTCTGAAAAGGGGGACGAAGCGTCCCCCTCTCTGCTAATGCACGCGGGCGAGGCCGGTCTGGTGGACGGGGAGCAGGGAGCGGGTTGCGGTCAGCATGCTGCGCAGGTTCTTGGCGCGGCCTTCGAGCTCCTTCTGGAGGAAGCTGTCGATGACGGCGCGGCCGACGGGCAGATAGCCGATGGTGCCGCCCACGCGCTTGCCCAGGCGCTCGCCGATGTGGACGAACGGCGAGTCGGTCTCGGTCAGGTGGCAGCCAGCGCAAGCCAGCACATTGACGGACTTTTCAGCCTCCAGGCTGGCGGCGTCGGTCTTGCCCAGCTGCAAGCGGGTGCCGTTTTCCGTCGATGATGCCGCCAGGAACTTGTCGGGCACCACGGCGTTGCCGTCCTTGATGGCGGCGGTGTTGGCGCTCACCCAGGCCAGCAGCTCGGCGCTCTGCGCATACTTCTGATCGATGGTCTGCGCGACGTTGGCAGTCTCCAGCAGGCCGGTGGCGCTGTTCAGGTGGAACTCGCGCAGCTCCCACGGCTCTTTGCCCGTGCGGTTCAGGAACTCGTTGGTGCGAATCTGGCCGACGTTCTCGGGCTTGAGCAGCTCGGCGTAGATGGCGACAAGGCGGCTCAGGCGCTCGCTGGCGCTGTCGATGAGGGACAGCTCGGCCCAGCGCTGGGCAACGAGCTTGCAGCCCTGGCCGTCATCGGGAACGCGCAGCTCGACGATGAGGGTCATGCGCTGGTTGCCGTCGCTGTAGGCGCTGGTCAGGGCGTAGGTCAGGCGCGCTTCGCCGCAGGTGCCGGGCTTGGCCAGATCCAGGCGGTTGACCAGCGCGGTGATGTGCAGCAGGCCCGCCAGCCGGCCGGTGATGCCGGCGGTGTCGGGGCTCAGATCTTTGAGGAACAGCGAGTAGCCGTTGCGGCTTGCGGTCTGCGCGCCGTTGCTCAGCATGGTGCTGGCGCCGACCTGCTTGAGCAGGCCCGCGGTGAACGCATCGACGCTGCCCGCCGGAGCGAGCTTGCCAAAGACCGTGTCGATGCGGAAGGCGGGATCATCGATGATCTCGGGATCGCGAACGAGCAGGCTGCGCTCGGTGCGCAGGTCGGCCACCGGGGTCAGCTCGCCGCAGCCGGTAAACTCGCTGTCGCAGCCGCAGGCGCCGCCGCCGGGGCCGGCGATGTTGACGCGCGGATCGTCGCCGCCGTTTGCGCAGTAGGGCTTGGGACGGCAGACGGTGCCGTAGCTGCCGCCGTTGCACTCGGGGTGCTCGTTGCACATGCGCTCGCCCATGCCGGTGCAGCCCTTGGGCACGCAGGCGCCGACGCAGCTGCCGGTGCCGGGCTCGGGGTTGCCGGGGGCGCTGGTGAAGGTGCGCGGGGTGATGCAGGCCTCGTCGCGGTCGCAGCGCTCGTCGCTGCGGCACTCAGCGCTGCTGGAGCAGCGACGCAGGCGATCGTTGGGCTCGCAGCCCATGTAGGCGCCGCCGTCGCAGCTGCACTTGCCGCCGGGCGGACAGTAGCAGCGGGTGCCGATCGGCTGGCAGGCGGGGTTCAGCAGGCAGCTGGTGACCGAGCCGGCGCTGGCGCAGTCGGTGGCCGGCTGCGCGAAGCGGCTGAAGCACTGGCCCAGGAACAGCGGCGTGTCGATGCCTGTGTTGGGCGAGGCCACCCGGGTATCCGACGGGGGCACCAGGATGTCCTTGCCGCCGGAGTCGGGGCTGGTGGTGCAGTCGCGACGGGTGCCGCACTGGGTCGCGGTCAGGCTCTCGCAGGACTTCTGGGGCTCGATCTGGGGGGCGGTGCGGCAGCCGCTGTAGACGCGGGCGCTGTTGTCGATGCTGCTACAGCCGCTGCTGGTGCGCGGGTGCTTGGGCGTCTCGCCGGTGTTGACGCCGGGGGCGGTCGCGTTGGTGCTGTCGGGCGGCAGGCCCGGGGGCACGATGCCGCCGCCCACGCAGTCGATGGCGCCGATCGCGACATCGCCGCCGCGGCCGCCGCCAAGGAGGCTCACCTTGGGCGGCTCGACGTTGGGATTGGCATAGGCGGGCTGGCAGCGTGAGTCGCTGACGCAGCTGTTTTCATCCAGCTCGGCGCAGGGATCGGCGGCGCACGACTTCCACGCTAGCTGCTCCGCGGTCAGGTAGCAGCCCGAGAGCGGCGTGCAGACCCCGGAGGCAGGATTTACGGCGAAGATGGTCTTGTCGCAAGACAGCTCCTCGCAGAGCGAGGCGACGCACATCTCGCTGGCACCACACTGCGAGGTGCTTTCGCACGGCTTGTTGCAGCCGCCCAGCCATAGCGCCGTGATGCCAAAAATCCACGCAACGTACTTTGGACTAGGTCGCATCGAGAGCCTCTTTTTTCAGGGGCCTGTCGTCGCTGTCAAGGAGGCAAGCAAGTTCCTCGACGGAGGCAGGCGGTGAAGACCAAGCAAGAAATGCACGGTACCAGGAACAAAAGCACTCCTTGTGCCAATTGCGCCGGGCTGGCTGCGCGGGAGCTGCCCGCGGCGTGCTCACTCGAAAACAGGCGGCGGTCGGGCTGGTGGCGGGCGAAGCGACTCTCAGGAATCTGAGGTGGGCCAGCTGCAAGGTCCCCTCAAAATCGTGAAGCTCGGGAATTCGGGAAGTCAGCAAGTCAGGACTGGCCGTGCAGTCGCGCGCGCAGCTCCGCGATCTGCGATATCAGGCTCGCGACATCGACCTCCAGGAAGCGCGGCAGATGCTGCTGGAGCCTGGCCTCGGCCTTGGCCAGGTTCTTGAGCGCCCCTGCGACCCGCGGTCGCTCGAAGGTCAGGTGGTAGCCCGCGGTCAGCTGGATGAGCCCCTGCACGAAGCCGCGCAGCTCGGCGCTGTCGGTGCGTCGTCGCCACAGCCGCTCCCAGGCCTCGTGCGCGTCCCAGTAGCGCCCCTGCCGAAAGAGGCGCCAGCCCTCTTCGTAATCGAGCCGATCTTCTGGGGTCAGCTGCGGCACAGGCGAAGAGGTTCGCAGGATCGGCGCCCAAATGCAGCCTTCAATCACGTCGCCTCGCAAGAGCGTCGCGCTAATTAGAGGTGGAGTCTTTTCGCTGGTGTTAGTTTTCGCGGATCCCGTTTGGAAACAAGGAGCACGCATGAAGCCGGTGATGAACCTCGATGAGCTGGAGTACAAGTCTCACGCCGACGGCCCCTTTGTCGGCCGCTACGGCGAGATCGGCGAAAAGATCGGCGCGGAAAAGCTGGGCTACAGCCTGACCATCTGTCCGCCGGGAAAGACGGTCTGCCCCTTTCACAACCATCACATCAACGAAGAGATGTTCCTGATCCTGGAAGGCGAGGGGCGGCTTCGCTTTAGCAAAGAGGAATACCCGCTGCGCAAGCACGATGTAATTGCCTGTCCGCCAGGTGGGCGCGAAGTTGCCCATCAGATCATAAATACCGGAGAAAAGGACCTTATCTACCTGGCGCTGAGCACCATGAAGCCGCACGACATCTGCGAGTATCCGGACTCGGACAAGGTCGGTGTATTTACCGGGAAACACCGGAAAAGGAAGATGCGGCTGCTGTTCAAGACCGGGCAGGCGGTGGACTACTTCGACGGCGAGTTCTGATGGGCCGCAGGTGCCTCTGTTCTCACGGATTTCTCTTGGCGGCGCTCGCTCGCGCTATAATGAATCCTGAACATGGTCTCCTGGAAGCAGCTGGGTTCCCACCGCTACTACCGTGACAGGGATGTCCTCTTCGTCGAGCTGCATGGCGACTTCGGTCGCGACGAGGTGCACGAGCTCTGGGAGATGGTGGTCGAAGTCGAGCGTGAGCACGGACACGTCTGGCGCGTCTTCGATGCGCGCGATGGCATGAGCATGACGCCGCAGGCGCGGCAGTACATAAACGACCGCAAGCTCGTGCACGCACCGCTGGGTGTGGACGTGATCGTGGGCGCCAACATCGCGATGCGCACGATCGTGAACCTGATTCAGCACGCCGGCCGGCTGCTGAAGCGCAAGCAGTCGCCGGTCTGTTTTTGTTCGTCTCTGGATGAGCTGCCGGCGCTGCTGGAGACGCAGCGCGCGCTGCTGGCCGCCAAGGCCAGCCTGACCAAGAGCATCCCGCCGACCGACAAGATTCCCGGTCGCTGACCTGGGCTACTTGAGGCCAGCGGCCGGGAGCTTCTGCGTGGACAGCATCTTGCCGGTCTGCGGATCAAAGACCTCGATGTAGCGGCCCGCAGCTTCGTTGCCGTACGCAACCAGCGCACCGCGCACCAGCTTGAGCACAACGTGGTTCGAGTACTTGCTGTGCGCGATCGGACCCAGGCCCACCACCGGCGTGGTCCAGCGCTCCTGACCGGTGCCCAGATCCAGCGCGACCACCGTGGCGCCGCTGGACATCACCCCGTAGTGCACCAGATAGAGGGCGCTCTTTTCCTGGTCCACGACCATCGCGACCTCGGCCATGAAGCCGGGTTGTAGCGCATGGCGCCACATCAGCTTGCGATGAAAGCGCACCCGCTGCACCCAGACCGAGCCATCGGCCTCCCCGCG
>Ga0075163_10002160_pt1 | contig 26545 bp, 22 predicted proteins | sample JI1023141ADNA_FD_71478 | JGI IMG/M metagenome (GOLD analysis project Ga0075163, IMG submission 71478) | Wastewater effluent complex algal communities from Wisconsin, to seasonally profile nutrient transformation and Carbon sequestration -... | ecosystem: Engineered > WWTP > Effluent > Algae...
TCCTGACGCTCCTGACCCTGACGCTGGCGCTCCTGACGCTCCTGACCCTGACGCTGGCGCTCCTGACGCTCCTGACGCTCCTGACGCTCCCCCTGACGCTGGCGCTCCTGACCCTCCTGACGCTGTTGGCGCTGGTTGCGCTGCTGTTGACGCTGCTGTTGGCAGATCACGTCCAGTCAATATCTTATAAGCACCTGACATTCTAGCCTCATCACCATATTTAAAGGCAGACCACGATAAGCCAGTGATTAAACCCTTAACTTCACCAAAGGCTTCTCTAATTTTTTCTTCATCTGTACCACTCTTGCTTTTTGCGAGTATTGCAAGTCTGCGCTCAAATTCTGGATAATTTGTACCTACTTTCGGAGCTGCGTCGGTCACCCACTTTGGAGTTGCGGGCTTAATTTCCCATCCACCTGTTGCAGCAGTATCTATATACTGACCACCTAATGTCTCTTCTATAGCATGGACTTTTTGGTCTTGAGTTGTTGCTGTCCCTGATACCGTTACTTTTTTCGCTATTAGTAAGGCTTGCCCTACAGCTTCCCCTCGGGATTTTAGCTCTTTGGCGTCAGTGGTAGCTTGCATCCAAGCAACATCTGCAACTTCTACTTTACCAGTACCTGGAACGATACGCTTTCCTTCACCTTTTAATTGATCGTTCACTGCTCTCTCTACTTTTGCAGCTGGATCAGCACCTGCTGATGGAGAAGACGCAGTCGCAGCTGCAACAAGCACATCATACATTGCCTTTCTTTTTGTATCATTCGCTTCTTTAGCAGTTACTTCAGGAGTGACCTTAATTATAGCATTCCTAGAATCATTCAAAATATAGCTTTTTTCACTCAATTCCCTTTCTGCTGTAGGCTTCGCCATAAAACTCTTAAGCACATCTGGATGCTTTATAGCCGTATCAACAGAGAGCGCTTCAATTCCTGTTCCAGCAATGTTTTCCTGCAAGTTAAGCGCAGCAAGCTCCACTCTTCTCTGGTTTTGATCTTTCACCACTGTTTTATATTCTTTAAGATAGTTTGGATCATCCTTTACCGCCGCTGCATCTATTGTTTTTGCAAAAGTATTTCCACTTGTGTCTGTTGCTTCATACAAGTTTTTTGCTCTAAGTTCCTCTTTTCTTATATCAAGATCGGTTACTGACGCCTTATATGCGTCGAAAGATCTCGGGTCTGATAGGTTTTGTATTAACAACTCTATAGGAGTTGGAGCTTTCAATGTAATAATGCCAGTTACACGACCATCTTTGCCAATAGTTACCCCAGAGACAGTTATTAACTTCCCTAAGCTATTCGCTAAGCTCTTTTTATCATCCAAATTATTTACACCTGCAACGTTGAAAAATCCTTGAATAACATCAGTAGCTACTTTGTTATCTGCTTTACCACCCTTTATATATTCAGCTATTTTTTTGAGGACTTCAGTCTTAGCTTGATCAGCATCCCAACCTGTTCCCGCGAGGAGGGCATTCCAAATTCTCGGTTTATCTTCTATGTCCAATTTCTCTTGTAGAATATCTAAGATATTACCATCGTCAACTCGTTTTTTAGTTCCTGTATTGGTCCAGAAAAAGCCTGATTTTGCATTATTTTCTTCTGCAGAAACTTTATCCGCTGCATCTTTTCGTTTGTTTGTTCCTCCTAAGGCATTCATAAATCCCTCGAATGAAGATTTACCCTCAAATACTGCTTGAGCTGTTGATTTTTCTGCCTTTTGTGAGTCTTTATCATAATACAAACCTACTGTACCAAGACCTTCTTTTATTGCGTTTTCATCATTGTTCTTTATTGCTCTATATCCTATAAGAGTTTCTGCTGGGAAGATCCCAGCCTTAGCTAAGCTAGCTTTCACATCTTTAGCGCTAACCTCTTCAGCGCTAACCTCTTCAGCGCTAGCCCCTTTTTTTCTTTTAGTAATTTTAATACCCACTTTCAACAATGCTTTTGTTCCTTTTTTATCTGTTGCATTATCATGCACCGCCAAGTATCCTGTAATCATATCTTTTACATCTGTACTTTTGTTACCTACAGCTGTACTTTTGTTACCTACAGCTGTCTTTATATCATCTGCACTAGTCAACCTGACTCTACTACTACCATCTTCTATAACACCAGCAAGCAACAATTCTTTTGTTTTTGCTTGTGATAATGCTTTTATTTCACCTAACAGTGTTGTTTCTTGCTGATTCAAATCTTTGAGACTTGCTTCTTGTTTTGATTGTTCTGCAAGCAGAGCATCTTTTTGCTCAAGCAGAGCCTCTTTTTGCGGAACCAGAGCATCTTTTTCCTTTTCCAAATCAGCTAGTTGTTGTTGCACATCCTGTATACGGCTTTGGTCTTGTTGATTAACAGGTTTCGATAGCTCTTGTTTTTTTTGTTCTGATAAGCTGTCTATTGTATCTAACAGTGTTTTTACTTTCTGATTCAAATCGTTGAGACTTGCTTCTTGTTTTGATTGTCTTTCAAGCAGATTATTTTGTTGCACAGCCAGAGCATCTTTTTCCGCTTGGACATTACTTAGTTTTTTTTGCACACCCTCGTCTTTATAAAGGCTATCGAACCCCTTAACCATATTCTCTAGATTTGAGTCCTTTAAATCCAGAGCTTTTTGTATATCAGCTGCCTTAGTCAACCTAAATGTATTCCCCGTAGTGGCGGTATCATCTTTGTAAATACCAACTAGAAATAATGCTTTTTTTGTTTCTTCAGGATCAGCTTTATTCAGGTTATCAAAACCTTTAACCATATTTAATACTATTTGGTCTAAAGTAGCTGAACCTCCTTTTGCAGCTTCTTTTATAGCTTTTCCTATGTCATCACCAGTTATTTTTCTTGCTGTCGGTGGTGCGCCTGCGCCAGCTTCAGCTATGTAGCCTAGTAGGTTTAGTTCCTTATTTGCTTCTTCTAAGTTATTATTTTTTGCCCTTATATATGCACCCAATTCTCTCTTTGCTTCATCATCATTATCGTTCTTCCCTACTCTAGTTGCTATGTCCTCAGCAGTTGCTTTCTTCTTCACACCAGCCGCAGTCCAGTAGGAAGCATCTGTCGCAGCCGCTGTAACCTCATTCGCCGCTGCATTCCTTTTCTCTGCATCATCCACTCCTAACATTGTGCTAGCAAGGGCATTGAATGCTCTGAGCGCATCCCCACCTTTTATAGTATCATTTGCTATATTTTGAGGAGTATTTTTATCTACAATTTGTATTTCAAATGTTGAAGGTGTAGAATTAAAAAGATCTCCAGAAAATCCACCAGTATTTAAATATTGCCCTGGATTTTTCGCTATCTCATCACTTATCAGAGTTATAGCTTTTTTACTAGCTTCGCTATTACCAAAGTTATTTCGAGCTTTTTGTGCTCTTGCTAAAATTATAGCTTTATCTGCTAAAGTTCTAGTATCACCTGACTTAGATGGCTTTACAGCCCACTTAGCATCTGCATATTTTACTCTTGTTTCAATAGGTTGACTTATATCATAAATACGACCTTTTGCGTTATAGTACTTTTCATGTTCATTAACAAAGGATTGCACGTCTCTGTTTACTTTAAGAGATCTCAACTGATCTTGATTAGAATCCAAGTCATATTTAAAGACTTTTTTGCCACCGATTTTTACCTTTGATGTTGTATCTAGATCCTTTGATGCATCAATTTTTATATGTTTTCCGTGAATCCAACCTACATGATCAGGGCCATTTGCATCACTAGTAGAGCTATGAAGGCCTAAATACGTGTTATAGCTACTAGATAAATTTCCATGACCGAAAGCAGCATGAACAACTTCAAAGCTTGCACCTGATTTTAAAGTATATCTCAAGTTGCCTTTGTCACTGGTAACCATGGCGTATTTATGGAAATGATTACCAGAGGAATGTTGCTCATCATGCACAACCATGATGTACTTCCCTTTAGTATTCAAATCTTTAAAAAAAGCAAATTTTGCGTTATCACCGTGTCCATGAGTATCTTTTATATACTTCGCAAGAGTTCGAAACTCAGGTGGCAGCTGATCAAAGCTTTGTGCTTGCGCTAAGTGTTCAGCTTGAGTTACTGCGGCAGCATTTTCTTCTTCTGTGCTAAAAACTTCACCAGCTGCAATATCTGGAGTAGTAGCTGATGCTGCATTAATAAAATTAAAGTTAAAAAATACTACTAACAACAATAAAGTAGTGAGAGATAATAACTTACGCATAGGGTTCAACACATTAAAATGATATCAACTTATAGTATAAATCTATTTTGGAGGAAGGTGTTCGAAGTAGGATGGTTTATATTGAGAAAAGTTGTGTAGAGAGTGTAATCGTGTTTTTTGAGCAACATCTCCTTTCCCCATTATTGATATGTTTTGAAAAATGCTTGCACAAGTTAAACGTCCTGTAATTTAGCTTTATGGTTTGCCACGCGAACTCACGTTCGCTCGCAAGGACTCTTTGGTATATCTTCCTACTCCGTCCTTGCGAGCAAACTGAAGGTTTGCGCGGCAAACCAAAAACATCTTTTCCAGAGATCATCACAAAAGAAAAGTGACATCTAATAAAAAAAGGCACCCAATAGTGAGTGCCTTTTTTATATTAATTCAAGTTCGTAGAAAACTAGAATTTAACTTTTGTACCAAGAATGAAAGCTAAACCAGTGCTTTTTCCTGAATTTTTAGAATCATTTTTGTACTTAACTACTGAAGTGTTGCCAAGGTCTCTTTCGTCATTAGTCTTTAGCCCATTAGCGAAAGTACGGTTGAATCCGCCTTCGTTTTTGCCTTTTAGGTTAGCATAAGTTACTTCAGCAAAAGGTAAGAATCCTGGAGCTAGGGTATAATCTACACCAGCAGAAACAAGCCATGCTTTGTTTCTATTTCTTTCACTGTACATACCAGTTAAAGTACCAAGCAATTTATCCCATTCCATTCCAACACCAAGTGTTGCAAACCAAGAATTTTTCATCTTGATTCCGGAGAATTGATCGGTTTTACCCAACCATCCGAAGGAAGCAGCACCAAGGAATTCTTGGAATTTCCACATACCACCTAAGTTAACAGCAGTGGTTTTACGAACTTTTAGAGTATTAGGAATGTGTCTAACAGCACCATATTCACCAGTTAAAGCAACTTTGAATTTGTGCTCTTTATTGTAGTCACCATCCCACATTACACCACCAGAAACAGCATCGTGCTCTTGGTTAGTTGCAGTGCCTGTTGATGGCAATGCTGCAAACACACCTGTGTTGTTCACGTCAGGAATGTAAGAAATACCAGCTTGGAAGCCTTCAAACTTTGGTGATAGATAGGTAATTTTTCTTGATTTTTCTCTGCTTGAAAAAGCCGGATTATGGCTTGTGTCTACAGATATGTCATTATCAAGTGGTAATGCTGGATTTAAGATAAAATCACCAGGTGTTGTAGTTGCTGATGTTTGAACATATTTCCACCAATCACCATTCACACCACCAGTTGCTGCAGCAATGCTTCCAGCTGTTACTGTGAACATATCACCTGCGCCTTCGTTGCTACCAACTTCAAAACGACCTAGGCCATGATCTTCAACGAAGATGTATGTTTTGTCTGGATAGTGTTGAGCTGAGTTAGTATTGAATTTGATATTTGGAGAAACACCAACATGCGCACCGTAGCACATACCGCTGTTTGTTTTTCCTTTAGCTTCTAAATATATGAAAGCTTCTGTGTCAAGACCAACATATTTGTGGTTTGGTGACATATTCAAGGTTCTTTTATATTTTTTGCCTTGCGCGCTAAAGCCAGCTTGAGCTTCAACGGTTCCACCCCATTTTACTTCTAGGCCTTTTTCATGATGTGATGATGGCATGCCATCAGCAAATGCTTTGCCTGCGAGTAAACTGAATAAGGCGGTTGTTGTTAATAAAACTTTTTTATTCATAACAATTTTTCCCTTAATTTAGTTAATTAAAATTTTGCCAAGCTATAAAGCCAAGCAAAGATGCCAGTGTGGCATCCTATTAAGGTCATTATATAAATCTATTTGTATACTAAGCAAGAATATGGATGAAGAAATGAAAATAATATATAGTTTATTAATCAATTTGTTGCATAAATAACACTTTAGGTTTTAGCTATTCATCAACTTTATTCATCCAAGTGTTATATTTCCTTATTTCATCATCTATAGTGCGCATGACGCGATCATTATTTTGGTCAAACTTTTTTATCTCTTCTTTGCTTGCACCATAGTAAATTTTCTTACTACTATATTTCTGATACTGATTAGAGATATTTTCTAAAATATGTACTTTTTCTTTTGGCGAGACAGCAAAATCTTGAAGCATCTCTACATACACCTGTGGCAGAGTTTCTAAAAATTCTTCTGGAAATACACTAAAAAATTCATTGGTTGATTTGATTCCTTCAGCCCTTCTACCTGGCATATTTAGCCTTTCTTCACCGTTTGCGGACTCGTCTAACGACTTTTTCAGTTTGTCTTCAAATACCGAAGGAATATATTGCGATACTATATTCGCTCCCTTTGAAAGCAAAAGCAAACTTTCAGATTTTTTGGCCCAAGAAGGAAGCTTAGAACTTTTATCTTCCACATCGGCTTGAGTTTTTACGTTTAGTGCTGGTAGTAGTATAATCAAAAAATAAAACATTACACTAACGATTAAACAACCGCGAACAAACCCAAAAAACAGGCCAAAAGATCTATCTAGTATTCCACCAGTTATTGCAGATGTAATAGCAAAAATTAGGCTATTTATTATCGCAATTACCACTGCAAGGAGTAAAAACAAAACTACCGCGCTAGCAACTTCAGCTATTGCGTTGCTCGATGTATATTTGGCAAATATTGGAACGAAGTAGTGTGAAAATTCTACAGATAATAAAAATGCTACAATCCAACCAACAAATGATACGGAGGATTTTATAAGGCCCCTAAACAATCCAAATAACACGGATATGCCAATAATTGTTATTATGGCCATATCAAAATGCGTTAGAGAAGAGAAATTAATTTTATCGAGAATCATTTTATACCTCTTTAATTTTTATAGTATAACCATTAATTACTACGAAGTGATTAATAAAGCAAAAAATATTTTTTGTTATGAAAATTGAGTCTTCTTTAGGTTAATAATCTCATCAGGATTTTTTTATTTTATCCTACATGCAGATTTGAGTTCTAATGTGGTCTAAATAAGGTTATTATTATACGTAATATAGTTTAATAAAGTTGAGTTTATGGAGAGCGAATTAAGTAAATTAATTGAAGAAATACAAGAAAAAATTGATCTGCTGAAAAAATCACTTGGAGTCGATGGTTTGCGAGCAAGGCTTTCTGCTATAATAGAAAAAACATCAGCACCTGATCTATGGAATAACAATGATGCTGCTCAAGCTCTAATGAAAGAACAGAGCGATATCGAACACACCCTTGCCAGCTTTGATGGATTATCGCAAGCGCTCAAATCCAACAAAGAATTGACTGATTTAGAGCAACACGAAAAAGATCCTGATTTGCGCAATGAACTGGAGCAAACATTGACTAAACTCCTTGATAGCGCAAAAACGTTAGAAATGAAATGCTTCTTCTCAGGACCCGCAGATGCTAACGATTGCTTCATAGAAATACATGCTGGCGCTGGAGGGACAGAGAGCCATGATTGGGCTGAAATGCTTTATAGGATGTACATGCGATTTGCTGAAAAGCAAAACTTTAAATTCGAAATTGTTCACGAGGTTTCAGGAGAAGAAGCTGGCATAAAATCGGTGGTGGCAAAGGTTATTGGGCAAGATGCTTTTGGGTGGCTAAAAACCGAAAGTGGAGTGCATAGACTGGTTCGCCTTTCACCCTTCAATGCTGCCGGCAAGAGGCAAACGAGCTTTGCAAGCGTGTGGGTATATCCCGCTGTTGACCAGAAGATTGATATTGATATAAACGAAAGCGATTTGCGCATCGATACCTATAAATCATCAGGAGCAGGCGGGCAACACGTTAATACAACAGATAGCGCCGTTAGGATAACACATATACCTACAAAGGTTGTAGTTCATTGCCAACAAAATAGATCACAGCACAGGAATAAGGCTGAAGCAATGGAGATGTTGAAAGCAAAACTATATGAAATAAAATTGCGCGAAGAAGAAGAGCGCTTACAGGCAGAGAATGATAAAAAAACCGATAACTCATGGGGTAATCAGATTAGATCTTACGTGCTTCAGCCATATCAGATGGTTAAGGATCATCGCAGTGAATTTGAAACTAGCGACACAGAGAAGATATTAGATGGTCATTTACAAGAGATGATCTTTGCTAATCTTGCTTATACCATGCAAAAAAAAGCAGAAAAATAAAAATGTTAACAACTAACTACTTAGATATAGCAACTTTGCTTTTAGCACTCTCGGTGTCAATCATGGTGGTAAGGGGCACTAATTTATTTTCAATATTGGTCACCAGCTCGGTGTTTAGTATATTTTGTGCATTAAACTATCTAGTAATGATGGCACCAGATGTTGCATTAACAGAGGCTGCCGTTGGCGCTTGTGCTACCACATGCATCCTGCTTGCATCTCTCAAATTTTTTCCAGAAAACACCCTACCTGAGGGCAATAGATTATTGGTATTTTTTGCTATCTTATTTTTATTTATCTTGTTAAGTTACTTCACTCTAGATCTACATTCTTATGGCGATCCACAAGCAATTACAAATAGTGGAGCTGTGGAATATTATAAGAAAAATACTGGCAAAGACATTGGCTTGCGCTCGATGGTTAGCGCAATACTTGCAAGCTATAGGGGATTCGATACTTTCGGAGAAACTTTAGTAATTTTTACTGCAGGACTGTCTGTGCTTTTAATCCTAAAAACTGAAAATAAAAAAACTTAATCTAGAGATCTTATCATAAAAAGTAGCAGTATTTAAATAAAACACCTTCTTCCGCCATTTGCGCGGTCGGGGCAATAAGATCACCTTCCGTAATAGACTCATCAATACAGCTGATAGCTTCTTTTATTGTTTTATTTGCAAGCCTAACAAGATTAAACTTATTGCTATTATTGAAAGCTAGCGCCTCTTCTAGAGAAACCTCGCCACTTTTTAGAGCAAAAACCTGATACCAACTATAAAATTTTTTCGCCTCCTCAGGCGTAATTTTACCAGTTTGAAAAGCAGAGACTTGATGCATGTTATCAAAACGAGTGTTCATAAAAGCTACAAAAATAGTACTATGGGGATTAATAAAACTTCCTGTTTGATCTTGATCTTTTCTGATTTAGAAGTCAATCATTTATCGATAATTTAATCTAAATATCTTATTTACAAAAAATTAACTTTTTACTTGTAAGATAATGCTTTGTAACAACTATTTATTATTAAGTATGTCCATGATCAAAAAATTAACTGACTGTGTTTATATGGCCCACTGTAAAGTTGTATGTGTACTAAATTTATTAAAGCCATTAATCGCTTTATTCATCAGATTATACCTAGCAAATATCTTTATCAAATCTGGGCTAGTAAAGATAAACGATTGGCAAGCAACTTTGTTTCTATTCCAAAATGAATACAAAGTTCCTTTATTGCCCTATGAGCTTGCAGCTATACTTGCCACAACTATGGAGCTTGTTATTGCTCCTATGCTTGCAATAGGCCTAGCTACTAGATATTCGGCAATATTGCTACTGATTATGACTATAGTTATGAATTATACTTACCAGCATGCAGCTGAAAATTATTATTGGATGACACTATTCATGGTATTAATCGCATATGGTGGAAGTAAGCTCTCTGTAGATTATTTAATAAAAAGAAAATGCTGCTCTGGAACCGCTATGTGCCCTTGCTGTAACTGCTATGGTTGCAACGATGTATGCTCTTGCTGTAAAAAAGATATGCGCGATGTTGGTATGGTCAGCTGCAATGTTAGCGCCAGAAGGCAGCCTTCCTCTATGATGGGCGGTGATATTGGTGCTACGATGTCTGGACAAAAGAAAAGGCCATTCCGCCGTAAATTCAAAGTTCGTAAATTCAAATAATTTCTGTGTGACCCATCAGTGAATGTTGCTACTACTGTTGCAACATTCACTGTTGTGGCGGTCCTCAACTATATCTAAAGGAAGTAATACGCCAGTGCATCTGCTATTAAGATCATTAAATTCTTCCTCTAGGGCTTCCGCTTCAGGACTACAAGGATTATCTATCTCTGTTTGGTTTGCAAGTAGCACATTATAATAATCAACATATTCCTTTTCTATCGGGATATACTCAAAGCTTTTTTCAACTGTAGAGAATAAGTATGTAAAATAGCCAACAGCAATAGGCGAAATCATCTTATACACTGGAATGAGTAAGTGAATATCAAAGGTTTTATTAATAAACTTTACACTCAGCAAAACACCAACTGATTTTATCAAAGCATCGGCAAAAAAAGTACTCATTTGATAGCCAATACCACTTTCTTTTATACATTTCCCAGTCACATTATGCCTAGTTTCATCATAAATTATACTTGCACAATAATTTCCTGTTATTGGATTTACAATAAATGAAGTTTCATTTTTAGTAATGTTTAATTTATCTTTATACATATCAGTTAAAATTCTACAATACATTGGTTAAAAATTCGTTAAATAGGTGTTGATGAGAAATTTTTTGCAGCCCTAGACAATAAAAAGAGTATTCTTATTGGATCTTTAAATAAATTGGTAAAAACCTCGACACATTAAAGCTCCTGGACATGGCAAGAGTAGATAGCTTCTTGTAAAAGATCCCTCAAAAATAACCCAGTAAAATTATAGTATGGGTCACTCGAGTAGTATTGAATATCAGAAATCGAATGATATAATTCTCGTGACATATAGCTATCCATACAAACCATATCTGTAGTTTTAGCAGCTGAAAATATTCTAAACACATTATCCAACAAATTAAAATTTCTTGTATCAAATTTATATCTATCTTCTGGGTGAAATTGAAAGCCAATTTGATAAAAATTACTTGCAACAGCCTCCACCACACCAGTAAGAGATACTCCTCCAAGCTCAACGTTTCCAAGCTTGTCATTAACTCCAGCATAGTTATGCGCAATAGATATATAAAATTGAATCTCGGGAAACATGTGGTACTGCAAAGCAATGCTTTGCTCCTCCAAACTCATAGCAAAAAAATGCACTATTGATCCTGGCTCCAAGATTATTTCATCTGATTCTTCTTCAACAAAACTAACAGATCCGCCCTCATTTAGAATAAGGTGTTGGGCACCATTGCATATACCCAGATAAGGCTTATGATGGTGCCTCGCAAAAGCTACAACATTGTGATATGAAAGCTCGTGCTCTTCAAGTTTATTAGTTTCTAAATAGCTTATATCAGTTTCCCCATATTCATTGAAAGAATCAGAAGCACCAGGGTTTATAAATGCATCAAAAATGCTTAGGTATCTTTCATTCCCAGTAAGTGAATATTTTAGAGGAATACTAATAACGTTCTCGGCAACATCTTCGACAGATTTGAGTAAATTAGATGACCAATAGCCATTCATATTGTTGAATCCTAGCAATGCTTTGCCGTTAGTAGAACGCTCCAATATCAATTTTAGGCAACCTACTAATTTGGTGTCTTTAAGCTTAGCTCGTTGTTCTATAATGCTCTTAATATTTCTAGCGTTCAATTTGCTAAAATCGAGCCGTGGCGAATAAAGATCTATTCTAGGCAGTACAATTTTGAGCCTTTCTTCATCTAGTAACTTAATAATATGTACAATTTCGAAAACTCCCAATAAATTCATGTTGAGCTTCTTAGATAAAAATTTGAGTTTTGAGATGCGCGAAGATTTTACAAGTTCTACTATGTAATTGGGAGTTAACTCCCTTCTAGCTTCCTTATGCCCTTTTATTAGACCGCCTAAAGATGCAGCCCCACCATAATGTTTCATTTTATTATCTTTGTGAATTAATTAATAAAATTATACAACCAAATAGTAAACAATCTGCTACCAAATACACTTAAATTTCAAAGTAGATTAATAATCACTTGATAAAAAACAACTCCATGTAATGAAGTGTAATGGTTATTGAATGCAAAATTCAATTTTCTAATTGCAAAATCAATATATAACAATTATCTTAAATGAAAATTAATCGGCGTTGCAAATGTGTGGAATTGGCGGGATAAACAGCTCTAGAGCTGCTATAGAGAAGTCCTTAGAGATATTATATAAATTAGAATATAGAGGATATGACTCGACGGGCATTTCAACGATCATGGGCGGTGCGCTTCGCACTATAAAAGTAGTTGATAAAGTTGAACATCTAGATAAAGAAATAGCAAAAACAAAACTCCAGGGCAATATATCCATAGGTCATACCAGGTGGGCAACGCATGGCGTACCTTCAATAGTAAATGCCCATCCTCACTCTACCGATAAAGTTTCGATTGTTCATAATGGCATAATTGAAAACTGCGCAGAACTCAAAGAACAACTCCTCAAAGAGCAAATCAAATTTTCTTCAGATACTGATACTGAAGTTATATTGCACCTAATCGAGAAGTATCTAAAATTAGAAAATTCTCCATACGATGCCGCACGAAAGAGTCTATCTATGCTAGAAGGATCATTCGCAATTCTAGCCATTTTTGCAGATTATCCAGATGTTATTCTGGCTGCAAAAAAAGACTCTCCACTTATAGTGGGATATGGAGACGAAGAAAACTTTGTAAGTTCCGATGCATATTCTATAACAAAATTTACAAACAGACTATCTTACTTAGAAGATGGTGATATAGCCATGATATATAATGACAAAGTTGAGATCGTTGACCAAAGCGGGAATAACGTCATCAGAAAAACCGTAAAAATAGCACAGCAAGATTTAGACGCTGATAAAGGCGCCTTCGAGCATTATATGCATAAAGAAATTCATCAACAGCCAGTAACGACTAAACATTCTTTAAGCCAGTATATATGCTCAGATACGCTAAAAGTTAAAATTCCAATTGATTTCAGCAATATAAATAAAATAATTATAATTGCATGTGGCTCTTCCTATTTTGCCGGTCTTACGGCAAAATATTGGCTTGAAGAGATTGCAAATATTCCTGTAACCATAGAAATATCCTCTGAATATCAAGCAAATATAAAAGAAGCATCTGATCAGACTATCGCAGTATTTATTTCTCAATCAGGAGAAACTGCTGATACAATAGCTGCGCTTAGAGAATTTAAACGGAATAATGCGTTAGCGAAAACCGCAAGCATAGTTAATGTAGTTGAAAGCACAATTGCTAGGGAAACCAATGTGGTTTTACCGATTTATGCAGGCCAAGAAATTGGAGTTGCTTCGACAAAAGCCTTTGTCAATCAATTGATGGTTTTTTCTTATCTTGCTATTAAAGCTGCCTCAGACAAAAATTCAATTGATACAGACGCAGCAAAGTCAAAATTAACTTCGCTGTTTGAAATTCCAGGAAGAATTGCCGAAATACTCAGCCACGAACAAGCGTACAAACAGATTGCTAATTTGATATATAAATCAACCAGCACTTTGTATACTGGCAAAAGAGCGTTGCACGCAATAGCTCTAGAGGGCGCTCTTAAGCTAAAAGAGATATCTTACATCCATGCAGAAGCGCTTGCAGCAGGCGAACTTAAACATGGATCAATAGCTCTAATAGATGAAAATATGCCTGTTATTGCATTACTAAATGACGATAATACGTTCGATAAAAATATATCCAACATAAAATCTATCATAGCGCGCAAAGGCAGGATAATTCTCCTAAGTAATAAGCGAGGATGTGATTTATTAAAAGATGAATGCGTAAGCACAGTTACAATCAGCAAGGTCAGTAAGTTCATCGCACCTATACTATATACAATTCCATTACAGTTGATCGCCTATCATGCAGCAATTTTGCGCGGCACTAACGTAGACCAACCGCGAAATTTATGCAAGGCTGTAACAGTAGAGTAGTTGTTAGTATTTACTCAGCATCCACTAAAGCTTTTCAGCTTTTCCTTTTTTTGTATCCTTACTTTTTTCTGCAGCCGAAACAGCTTTAGACTTAGAAGGAGTAGGAAGAACCATGCCAGTGGTTACGCCAACTCTTACAAGATTTCTAGCCTCCTCCATAGCCTTATTAAATTCATCTCTAGAAATAGTTTTTTTGGTCTTTTCTCCTTTATCAGTCATACCGTGCTCTCTAGTATTTGCTAATCATGCAAGCCATGTGTTTACCGGCCTTCTGATGCAAGGCGCAAAACCGCTTGTTATGCTTCCAGAAGCAACACATGGGCTCTTTACTATGCGCTGCTTGGATGAGCATGAAGATAGCGAACAGAAAAGGATAGTGAAAAACAATGTCTTAACTATTAACTTCATCAGTTTCCATGAATATTAATTTCTACATCCTTAATGGTAGTCATTATTCTAGCTATAGTAAAGGAACTAATAACATAATCATCCACTAATAACTCAAATTTACTATAAAACTTATCAGTGTTTCATTTTTTATACATCGTATCTCATGATATTGGTAGATTTTTTCGCCGTATACTATATTTTAAAATTATGCAAATTTTCGTTACTGGAACAGATACAAACGTTGGCAAGACTGTTATTTCTAGCTGGCTGGCTTTGCGCATGAATGCTCACTACTGGAAGCCAATTCAAACATGCGCCCCGAACGAGGAAGATGATGCAAAGGTTGTGCAAAGAATTGCCAAGCTACCAGAGAATAGAATAATTCCTTCTGCTTATTCTTTTAATCAGCCAGTATCTCCTCATTTGGCTGCAAAATTAGCTGGTCAAGCAATTGATTTTGATTCATTTAAGTTGCCTAAAATTTCACCCCTCATAGTCGAAGGGGCTGGTGGGGTAATGACACCAATTAATGATGATTATAAAATTATAGATTTGATCAAAAAATTTAATATACTAACAGTCATAGTAGCCAGAAGTAGTATCGGCACCATAAATCATACCTGCCTCACTATAGAGGCCTTGCGCAGTAGGAACATTCAGATCTGGGGGGTTATAATGAATGGTCCAAAAAATATAGACAATAAACAAGCTATTGAAAAATATGGCAAAGTGAAGGTTTTAGTAGAATTCGAGCATATAGATAATTTAAATTACGATCAACTCAAGAGGGCATATGAGCGACAATGACACAACATCAGAAATAATCTGGCATCCGTATACTCAAACGAAAACATCGCCTGCACCTATAAAAGCAGAGAGAGCTATCGGGTGTAAAATAATTGATGCAAATGGCAAAGAATACTTAGATATGATCTCAAGTTGGTGGGTTAATTTGCACGGCCATTCGCACCCTAAAATCACTGAAGCCATAATTGAGCAGACAAAAAACCTTGCACATATAATGTTTGCTAGCTTCACTCACCAACCAGCTCTAACTTTAGCAAAAAGACTATGTGAGTTATTGCCTGGCAATACATTATCCAAGGTGTTTTTTTCTGATAACGGCACTTTTGCTGTTGAAACCGCATTAAAAATTGCCTTACAATATTGGCATAATAAAGGCAAAAAAGACAAAACACGATTCATAGCATTCCAAAATGGTTACCATGGCGATGGCTTTGGGGCTATGTCTGTCGGCAAAACATGCGGCTTTAACTATGCACCTTTTGAAAATCATTTATTTAAAGTTGACTTCGTGCCCTATGCATCGACCTGGATCGATGACACAGAGATCGAAAAAAGAGAAAAAGTATCTCTAGAAGCCCTAAAATTACAGATAAAAGAAAATGGCATCAATACTGCCGCTTTAATTATAGAGCCCCTAATTCAAGGATCTGGAGGATTTCATTTCTGCAGGCCTGAATTTCTACGCGAAGTAGTTATGCTTTGCAAAGAAAGTAGCATACTGGTGATTTTCGATGAAATAATGACAGGTTTTGGTAGAACGGGTAAGATGTTTGCGTGCGAAAAAGCAGGAGCAATACCAGATATCATTTGCTTGGCGAAAGCTATGAGCGGTGGATTTTTGCCACTGTCCGCAACAATTACCACCGAAGAAATTCATGATCTCTTCGTCGCAGATGACATACACAAGGCCTTAATTCATGGTACAACTTATTCAGGCAACCCGATTGCATGTTCTGCTGCCAATGCCTCAATTGATATTTTTAGTGAAGAAAACACTCTCGAAAAAATTAGTTCAATAGAAGAACTCCACTTAGCTAGAATTGCTGACATAACACAAAAAGGATCTGCCATAAAAAGACCAAGGGTTATGGGTAGCGTGGCCGCATTTAATGTTTTTGATAGCAATAGCAACTATAGCGCTAAAGTAGGCCAGGTATTGAGACAGAGGTTTTTAGATAATGGCCTTCTGATAAGGCCGTTTGGCAATGTTATACACCTAATGCCACCATACTGCATAACTGATGAACAACTCAATTATGCTTACGATAAAATTGACGAAATCCTTAGTGAGTTATAAAAAATATTTATAATACAATCAATAAACCCTTTACCATTTAGCGCTATAATTAAGCATATGGTTATTAAAAAAAAAGGAATCACATGGGAGATTTTTCAGGACAAAAATCCGGCAAAAAAACGATATTGCGTCTAGATAAATGTAAAATTATAAAAAAAAATAAAAGCCAACCTAAGCCAGAAAACCAGAATTGGAAGATAGAATGCGATGGTAAAATATTCTACGTTCAGCCACTTATAGAATCAAAAAAAGCTATTTTACAAGAATTAATTGGCAGTAAGGTAGCAAGAAGTATCTTAGGTGATCACAGGGTAGATGATGTTCACCTTATGAAAAGAAAAGATAACAGCTTAATGTGTGCATCTCAACAAATACCTGATTTCACTAATACTAGAGTTAGGGAAGACCTAACTGGCTTCATAAAAAGTAATTACAACTTTGATCTACCTGCAGCATTTGTTCCTGTTAACAAAAATAGCCCTATAAATCCAAAGTTTACCTTTGCTCCAAATAATAAAGAGGTGAAGGCCTTTGAAGATTTATTTATAACAGAGGCATTTGTAAATCACAAAGGAGCACACGTTGCAAATGTAGGGGTGATAGAACCTAAAGACTCTGAAAATGTTGAAACTGCAATTTTAGACTTTGATAGAACAGACCTAAAAAGCACTCAGCTACAACCATCTAAAGGTCTATGGAATGCTTATAAGTCTTCTTTAAACTTATGTAAATTAATTATAAGCATAAATAAAATATTAGACTTAGACGTTTCTACTTTAATTTCACAGGTATTTAAAGAACATTTTTATGATAACGACATTTTTAAAATTGACGAAGATTTAAAAGCTAAAGAAGAAAGTATAATAAAAGCATTTAGAGAAAGACAAAAAAATTTAGTATATGTAAAAAATAGACTTTTAGCAGCTAAAGATATCATAAGCAACCCTCACGCCGATACAGAATCCATACTAAAGAAAGCAGGCCTATCTTCAATGAGTCAAGACATATTAAGGGATGTTATGGGAATAAATTATTATTCGATGAAGGATTTTGTAAGCATATTTAAACATCAGCATGTAGATCTAAGTAATGATGCTGCCTGCAGTGCACTTGATGATTCAGGAACTTTACCTGGTAGTACAAACGACAGCGACCTTACCGATTTTAACTAAATTTAGCCCCTTCTATCATCACAAAATATTCTTCCTGAATTTTGACAGAAATTGAATAGTCGAAGCACCTAGAGGTGTTTGCTGATAAAGACCACAAAATACAAAGATTTGTTAATAGCCTCAGGACAAAACTCTAGAAGTTTTTTCGGCCCATTTGATAAATAATCGAATCTTTAGGGTCTTCGCCAATCTTAGCATGCATGAATTCTTTTTTAGTCTTAAATACTTTTATCTTTCTTTCTTTTGCTAGGTTACTTGTTTTAATATCTACTTCTTCGGTAAATATCTTGCTGTTTTGCAATAGAGCCTTCGCGCCATGATAGCTTACCAAATACGCAGCAAGACTATAAAAAGGTTCGCGTGCTGGCGGCATAATTTTATCTAACACTCCATCTTTATTATCAACAAGTCTCTGTTTTTTAGCATACAAATGAATGAAGATCATGTCCCACGCATTAGGTAATTTATTTAATACTTTTGATAATTCTTCTTTTGCATTTGGTTTTAAAATAACATCATCTTCAAGTATAAGAGCATACTCCAGATGTTTGTTAGCAATATCTTGCCATATTTCCAAATGGCTACATGTAACCCCTAGTTCTCCAGGGGTTAGAGAGTGCTTATAGCCAGTTATGTAGTTAAATATTTTATTTCTGCATGATACTCTATATTCTTTTTTTTCCTCTCTTTTAAATTCAACAAGACCTTCCTTGAGGTCCTTACCTGAAAACACTTCATTTTTTTCTGTCGTAATTTTAACGTTAAATCCATCAATTGCAGAAAACTTAAGATGCTTTATACCATGATCATCGAGCTGCTGTTTAGCCTTTAAATATCTATCTGGTGTTCGATCTAGAGAAATCACATACGTCGTAAGGCTATCTACTTTTTCATCCACAAATACAGGGTGAGGCGTGCTCTCTATGCTTAATTCATATAAAGCATCTTGAGTTTGTAAGTTATTTGCACCAGCTAGCTCCATATAGACTCCTCGTTGATATTATTGTATTTTAATAATATCACAAATTTTTTAACAAAAGATTAATTCAATAATCTAGCGTAATGAAAGCGATAGCATCAGTAGAGGATGCCATCTAATTATATTAAAATTTTTGATAATCTTTTTAAATAACCTATTTACAAGACAATTCATTTAGGTTATATCATATAGATGGAGCACGTATTATCTTTTTTATGGCCAATACATAAATCGGAAGTAAAGAAATTTCTTCCAATGGCCACTATGCTGCTATTAACAATCTTCGTTTACAACACCCTAAAGGCACTCAAGGATGGACTCATAGTACCTGCGATGGGCGCTGAGGTTATCAGCTTCGTCAAGTTTTATTTTGTAGTCCCGTCAGCCGTACTGCTTGTTATAATCTATATCAAGATGGCTAATATGTTTAGCTTCAATAGGATTTACCTTTATATAGGCCTGTTTTTTGCCTCTTATTTTATATTGTTTGCTTTTATTTTATATCCATACGAGCACTACTTTCATCCTAATATGGATACAATAAATAAATGGATTAGCAGCACTATTAAAGTAGGATCTTTTGAATTTGACATGGCTCATGTGAAGTTCTTCTTGTTGATTTATAGTAAGTGGCTGTACGTAATTTTCTATGTTTTGGCTGAGCTGTGGGGATCTGCGATGATGTTTTTGCTATTCTGGCAATTTTCAAATTATATAATCCCAACTGAACAAGCAAAAAGATTTTATCCTATGATCAATTTGGCTGGAAGCCTTGGTACTTTTTTCGCTGGTGGATTTATTAAATATATCTCGGGCATTCAGGTTACCATGCCTGGGGATGCAAAGGCCCTGTTCACAATACAAACTCTTTTGTCTCTGCTTGCTTTGTTTGCGATGTTGGTTTTGCTTTTATTTTTATATATAAATAAAAAAGTCCTAACAGATGAGAGGTATATAAAAGAGATTAAAGTGCAAGAAGCTAAGCAAAAACTGCCAGTAATGGACAGCTTGAAAATGATATTTTCCTCCAAATACTTAGGCTATATAGTGATATTGGTTTTGTCCTATGGTATTGCAATAAATCTTCTTGAAGGCCCATGGAAAGCGAAGGCTAGAGAGCTATACGTAGATACTTCCAGCTATATAAACTTTATGGGCAATATACATCAATGGAATGGTGCCCTTGCAGTTATATTATCTCTAGTTGGCGTATCCTTATTAAAAAAATATAGCTGGTTTACCGCAGCAATAATTACCCCAGTAATAATATTTATAACTGGGGTAGGATTTTTCTCTTTTGTAGTATTTGATAATTTTATTCATACCTTCTTAGGAACATTCTTTTTGGTAGACCCACTTTTAGTTGCTGTCATGCTTGGTAGCATACAAAATGTTTTAAGTAAATCCACCAAGTTCAGCTTGTTTGACCCAACAAAGGAGATGACCTATATACCAATAGAGGGAGAACTAAAGTCTAAAGGAAAGGCGGCTGTTGACGTTATTGGGGCTAGATTTGCAAAATCAGGTGGTGCTTTCATACAATCTATGATCTTTATTATTTTCCCAGCTGCGACCTATACAACTGTAGCACCATTTCTAATGATCATATTCGTCATTGTAGCTCTCATATGGATTCTAGATGTAGGCGCTTTAAATAAAGCCTATTTGAAATACCTCAACAAAGTTAAGTAAGCCAGTAATTGCTAGACGCATAAACTAGCAATCCCTCTTGAATTTTACTAAAATATTGTATATATATAGTATTGACTTTGCTCACTAACAGCATGCCAATTATGTGGAGGAATTTATGAGTACTAACATAGCATTAATTCAATCTGATAAAATTCTTTGTGACTACGTAAAAGAAGTTAATAAGTACCCTTTGTTGTCTGCAGAAGAAGAGTACATGCTAGCTAAGAGGGTTGCAGACTATCAGGATGTAGAGGCAGCGCATAGCTTAGTCACCACCCACCTAAGGCTAGTAGTAAAAGTAGCTATGCAAATGCGCGGCTATGGAATTGCGCTGATGGATCTAATATCAGAAGGCAATATAGGACTTATGCATGCAGTCAAGAAATTTAACCCAGACCTTGGTTATAGACTTTCCACTTATGCCATGTGGTGGATAAAAGCTAACATCCAAGAATTTATAATGAAATCGTGGTCTTTAGTGAAAATTGGAACTACTATTGCACAGAAAAAATTGTTCTTCAGCTTAAATAAAGCAAAAAAAGCAATTCAATCTCTGGATGGGAGCTCAGAGTCCTGCAGTCTTTCTCAGCAAAACATCAAATCTATTGCTAATGATCTCCATGTGACTGAAAAAGAAGTTTTAGACATGAACCAGAGATTAAGCATGAATGATGTATCTCTAGATAGCATAATTAGATACGAAGATAATGATAATGAAGTCACATTACTTGATACTATATCTGATAATAGCGAAGGTCATGAGATAGAAATCGCAAACGAACAAGAAACTGATCATCGTAGAAAGATGTTTAATATAGCTCTTGATACCCTCAATGAGCGAGAAAGGGATGTAGTCCTTTCGAGACATGCTCTTGAAAGTGCAGTAACTTTAGATGACTTGAGTAAAAAATATGGCGTATCAAGAGAAAGAATAAGGCAAATTGAAACAAGAGCGTTTGAGAAATTGAAGCAATATTGCGTGAATGGATAGCATTATTGAAAAAACAGTCCCTGGTAGTGCGCATCAATCACCATCTATGCCCTATAACTCAGTAGAGCAAGCTCACAATCAAATAAAGCAATATATCCACAAGCCCCCCTTAATAACCTCATCCACTCTCAATAAATTACTCGGGCACGAAATTTATTTCAAACTTGAAAGCCTGCAAAAAACTGGCTCTTTTAAGGTTAGAGGTATATTAAATGCTTTATCAAATTTACAAAAAAATAATATTTTACCTAAAAAAGTAGTGACTTATGGCACAGGAAACCATGCCATAGCACTCTCGTGGGCATGTACAAACATTTTCAATATTAAAGCTCAAGCGTTTTTACCATGCTTCACTTCTGAAATAAAAAAAGATTTAATAAGGCTATCAGATGCTGAAATTATTATCACTGAGACCAGAGCAGAAGCTGAAGAAAAAGCAGTTTTAGCAAGTAAAGAACCTGGAGCTATTTTACTACCTCCTTCAGATAATGAGGACGTGATAATAGGAGCAGGCACGGTTGCTTATGAAGTATTTAGCGAGATCTCGGATCTCGATGCAATATTTGTACCAATAGGAGGAGGGAGCCTTTCTTCTGGCACTTTGCTTGCGAGAGATCTCATGTCCCCAACCACTGAAGTGTATGCCGGCGAACCTAAAGATGCGAATGATGCCGCGATATCTTACAGAACAGGAAAAATATTCCGCTTCAGGAGTTCTCCTAGAACCATAGCCGATGGCGCAAGAACCCTTGGAATTTCTGAGAGAGTTTTCCACCACATAAAAAAATTAAGCGGCATATACGAAATTACGGAAAGAGAAATTGAGTATTGGACTGCATGGTTTACACATCTCACAAAGATCTCATGTGAACCAACTAGTGCATTATCAATAGCTGCGGCTTATAGATTTTTGCGTAGTCAAACAGAGCCTCAAAAAATCGCTATAATAATTTCTGGAGCTAATGTTAATCAAGAAGCATATCAAAAAATTTGGTCACAAAACTACCTGGTCACTCAGCCAAGCGACTTTAACTTTGAAGAAGAGAGGGAGTAGATGAGGTTTTTGTGGTTTGCTGTTATCGGATTATTGTTTGCCTTTTCTGCTCATGCTAATGGAAAAGGGTTAGAAATACTGGTGACCATATCTCCGATATACAGTCTTGTAAAAAATGTATCTGGAGATTTGAATAACGTGAATTTATTGATTAGCTCCAATGCATCGCCACATCATTATCAGCTAAAACCTTCGGATGCAAAAAAAATAGCTATGGCAGATGTCATCTTCATAGTAGACGAAAATTTTGAGATATTTCTAACTACTAGTTTATCTAACGAAAAAAAGAAAAAGCTAATTGCTCTATCTGCAGCTAAAAATATAAAATTGCTACCTTCTAGAAAAGAAGTCCATACTCTAGGATTCATTGAGCATAATCATGACCATGAACATGAACATGAACATGATCATAATTGTAACCACCATAGCCATGGTAATATGGATCTACATTATTGGGCATCTCCATACAATGCTAAAGCTATAATACATAAAATAGCAGAAGATTTGAGTAATTTAGACCCAGATAATAAACAAATTTATTCAGCAAATGCCAACAGTGCTGTTATAAAAATAGATCAAATGGATCAAAAAATAACATCCCTATTGGCAGGATTGCAAGATAAGAAATTTTTAGTATTCCACGATGGCTATCAGTATTTTGAGGAATATTATCACTTGCATAACGCTGGTACAGTTGTTAATGACCATAACTCTGGTTACGGCGCCAAGACATTTAATAATCTAGCAAATATTATAGAGAAGGAAAAGATCCAGTGCATATTTGCTGAACCCGAATTTTCGCCTCATCTAGTCAATAAAATTGCTAAAAGCAGTGGAATAAAGGTCGAATATATGGACATAGAAGGCGCAAATCTTATTAAGCACTCTACTCCTGAGAATCTATACTTCTCAATGATGGAGCAGAACGCGGTCAATTTCGCTAAGTGTTTAAAATAACACCATATAAACTAAGCTACCGTAATTCTCTATAACAATCATCAGCATCAATGAACATACCTACTTTATTATATACTCGGCCAAGACTATGCAATATACCTTGATAATCCGGATGGTTAGAGTCAATACTCTTGTAAATTGCTGCTGCCAACTCTAGGTAATAAATCTCTGACTCATAGTTATCTAGCTCATCTTCTAGCCGCGCAATTTCGCAAAAATCACGAGCTCTTAGTAGATCATTTCCTTCATAAATATCATCATCAACATCAATTATCTCTTCTTGGTTTGCTTCAGAATCAGCTTCATATCCAGACAAGTCGTAATAATAAGTATTGCTCTTAGGCACACCACATAATAATTAAGTTACCTTAATAATCATATCATAAAGATTAAAATTTTTCAATTTTTGTGATTAATATACTACTTGTCTGAATCTATTTCATTAGGATTAGTAAGGACAATTTCAACCTTACTTTAAATGCATGCCACCATTAACTGAGATTGTCTCGCCAGTTATAAAGCTTGAATCATCTGCCGCTAAAAACACCACAACCCGTGCAACTTCTTCAGGTAATCCAAGCCTTCTCACTGGTACTTTTTGGACAATGCTTTCAATAATTTTAGGATCTAGATGTGATACCATATCTGTATTAATATAACCAGGCGCCACTGCATTCACTGTAATGCCTTTGAGAGCGCCCTCAAGTGCTAAGGATTTAGTAAAACCAATGATGCCAGCCTTTGAAGCCGCATAATTCGTTTGTCCTAGCTGACCTGTTAGTGCATTAACTGAGCTGATATTGATAATGCGCCCAAAATTCTTATCTCTCATTTTGGTAATAACCAGCCTAGACATATTGTAGCAAGAACTCAAATTGACGCTGATCACCTTTTGCCAATCAGCAAGCTCGCTTTTATGGAGCATTGCATCACGTACAATTCCTGCGTTATTCACCAATACTTCTATATGTTTTCCAAATATCTGCTCAATTTTAGCAACAGAAGATTCGCAGGCTCCATAGTCCGAAACATCCCATTTAAAGGTCTTGATGCCAGTTTCCTCCTCAAACTGCTTCGCAACCACATCATTGCTAACATAATTTGCAGCCACCTCATAACCACTATTCTTAAGAAGCTTAGATGTTGCAGCCCCTATTCCTTGAATTCCGCCAGTTACTAGTGCAAGTCTTGACATAATTTTATTCTCCGCTATAAAATTATTCTAATATATAATCGTTAATATTTTATTTATTCATGGATCTATTACAAAGGCCAAGAAGACTCAGGACAAACAAGAGCATCAGAGAAATATTTAGAGAGCATTATCTGCATCCGAATGACTTTATGCTTCCTTTGTTTATAAAAGAGGGTACTAATATTCGAAATTCCATAGCATCTATGCCGGGACATTTTCAGGTTAGCGTCGATAACTTAAACAGAGAGCTAGATGAAATTGCCGCGCTTGGAATAAGAAGTGTCATGCTATTTGGCATTCCTAAGACCAAAGATGATTCAGGTTCCAGGTCTATAGCAAGTGATGGCGTTATTCAGCAGGCAATCACGCATATCAAATCACAACTTCCTGACCTCGTTGTTGCAGCTGATGTATGCTTGTGTGAATATACCAGCCATGGGCATTGTGGGGTTGTTGAAAATTTAGATGTCGACAATGATAAAACAATAAATATATTAGCAAAGCAAGCCCTCAGCTTCGCACAACACGGGGCAGACATTGTTGCACCGAGCGCGATGATGGATGGAATGGTACTTGCGATCAGGAGATCTTTAGATTCTTACGGTTATAAAAATACACCTATAATGAGCTATGCAGTAAAGTATGCTTCTGCGATGTACGGTCCTTTCAGGGAAGCTGCGGAAGGTGCACCAAAGTTTGGTGATCGCAAAACGTATCAAATGGACTATGCAAATTCTGCTGAAGCTATCAAGGAGGCAAAAATTGATGTTGAACAAGGGGCAGATATATTGATGGTTAAGCCCGCTGCTAGCTATCTTGATGTGATCTTGCGAATAAAACAAACATTCCCTGAAATTTCTCTTGCCGCATACCATACCAGCGGTGAATATGCTATGCTCAAGGCAGCGAGCCAAAATGGCTGGATTGACGAGCATGCTGCAATGCTCGAAATCACCACTGCAATCAAGCGGGCAGGCGCGAATTTGATCATTACGTATTATGCGAAGGATTTAGTTAGGGTGATAACTGATACCAATTCCAGCTTTTAACCATTACATCGTCGGTTCGCCGCTCGAGTATACTCTCATGCTCTTCGCTCCTTCCTCCTTGTACTGCTTAATTCTGGAAATGGTATAAGGAGCCAGCCTTAACGGAGCTAAGATTATTTACGACCTTCTTTTTTCTTCAACTCCTCAATAAAGTTGCAAAATTCTTTATTATCTTTCTCATTTTCCATAAAAGCTTCAAACGCTTCTCTTGCTGCTTTATGTAGTTTAGGCAAATAGGCGGAGGTCAAATAATCATCATTAGTATAACAATCAGTTACCATAGGCCATGAAGCTTCAGCAACCTTATATAAAGCCTCAGCCTCTTCTTTAGTTTTTAAAAACTCTCCAATGCGATCATATGGCATTTCTTTTTTTTCTAGATAATCGCGTAAATCTAGGTCGTCAAATAGCATCTCCTCGGCATAATTGATTTCCTCATGAAAGCTTATATTATTTCCTTCTTTTATCCAGGCGCGTTTTTGATATTCAAAATCCATTAGATCGAGTAAATATAATATGAGACATCCTCTAACTTGAGCTAGTTCTACGTCTTTGATATTGTAATCAATATCAAAATCCGATTCTCTATTTATTTCCATTTAAATCAACTCCATTATTACTTTTTATTCCATTCTGACCACTGTATCCAATCACTCAGTGATATATGCGCATTAGGATGATTTTTGGGGCTGGGATACTCGTCAGTTTTCTTTATTATACCTCCATCTTTCCCCAACACTTGGCCATTACTTGTAATTTTCACATATGCATCTCGTCCTCTACCTTTCTGAATCCTTATATTGTCCTGAGCTCTATGACTTTCTTGAAATTTTATTCCTGGGCTAGGATCCGTTTTGGAATAAAAGCTTCGAGATAATTGTACTATACCTCTCATCAAATGCCCTGGTACTTTTTGCAGAGCGCCATCAATGTCCCAGCCAAGGATATCCCTAAACGCCGCCGCTATTACACTAGCATCGCCGCTTTTCAGGGCATCTACAAGCTTTT
>Ga0075163_10002162_pt1 | contig 26503 bp, 26 predicted proteins | sample JI1023141ADNA_FD_71478 | JGI IMG/M metagenome (GOLD analysis project Ga0075163, IMG submission 71478) | Wastewater effluent complex algal communities from Wisconsin, to seasonally profile nutrient transformation and Carbon sequestration -... | ecosystem: Engineered > WWTP > Effluent > Algae...
CGCCAGCAGCGATGTGAGCGTCAATCCGGCCAGTCCCCCGCCGATGACGATCACATCATGGCGGTTATGCGGGCGCTTCGCGGATTTCGCGGTAGAGGCGGATGTTCTTACGGGTTTTTTGTATTTTGTCATGGTCTGGCCCTGATGCGGGATCGGCTTCCCGTTAATTATAGGGAATAGAGCGATATAAAGCCAGAAAAGGGTAAAGGCCAGCCCGCTATGCGGAGTCCCGGAATATTATTTGAACATATCGACCGGCAGGTCGTAATGCAGACCGACACGGAATTCATGGGCACCGTAATCGACCTGATAATCGCCGATATCGAAATCGGTGGTGCCGACGTAACGATATCCGCCCGACAGCGACAAATCAGGTTTCATCTGGTAACGCAGACCCGTGCCCAGACTATAGGCAAGGTTATACGATGTCCCGGATGCATCCGGCATGCCGCCCGGCCCGCCGGCGATCCCGCCGTCATGCATCGCCATACCCAGACCAGCGCTGACATACGGGGTCACATTGCGCCAGTTCACGTCGAGGTCGTAATAGACGTTGGCCATATACAACCATGTTTTGAGGTTTTTGCCGATGGCGCCTGTCGTTCCGTTGCTGAGCGTCATATTGCTGAAATCGGAGCGGTTATACGCAATCTCGCCTTCGACCCGGATATTCGGCGTCAGGCGCAGGCCCAGCGCCCCGGCAAATCCGACACTGTTTGAAATCTCGACCGCGCCATTATCGGTCGGGTGAGAAAATTCGCGCGAGCTGAACGTGTTCAGGCCCATATAGCCAGACAGGTACATCCGTGATGTCTGCGCGTGCGCGTGCGGAACGCTGGCGATGAGTGCCAGTGTAAAAGCCAGAAATCCAAGCGTCTTCCTGTAAATCTGTTTTGACACGTTTTGAGACCGATCAGGTCAGGGATGAATCATGTGCCGGGCGAATCCGGCAGCGCATATGTCCATGGTATGAAAAGAAAACCCGGCTGTCCAGCCGGGTTTGTCTTAACTTTTGGATCAGGGGCGTGCCATCAGGCAACCGGGGCATCAACCCGGATGGGCAGATCACCGGCAACCGGCTCGTCGTTCAGCATTTCGATCATGCCGCCCGGCTGTACCGAGAAATTGGCCAGGAACAGCGCGTTCGAATAAAACACCACGCCATCGCACAGGAATTCGCCTTTTTCGTTGCGGCCTTCATATGTCGCCGGACGCAGAACGCCTTCCATAACGGCGCGTGTCTGCGCGTCCATGTTCTTCGGAATGTCGGCATCGTCCATCGACTCGGCGATCAGGAACGGACCTTCCTCGCCGCGCACGAAGAAGCAGAAGAAACGCAGATATTCGATCACGTTTTCTTCGGTAATCTTGATCGGCGCTTGCGCGTTCACTTCGTGGATTGGGGGCGATGTACCGTTCAGACGGTACAGGTTACCTTGCATTGTCAGGTAATAGATATTGATATTGCGCGGCGTCCATGCCGAGTCGCGCACACGGATCAGGACAACCTGATCATAAAAGGGCAGAGGACGCCATGACACCTGCGTCGTTCCGGCGGCAGCGCGCAAGCGACCATCAACAGGGTTGATCTGTTCCAGAAAGCCAGCGAGCTCTTCGCCTGTCACGGGGTTCCAGTTGTTATCGTCGTACATCGAAAGCTGTATTCCTTTTCGAAACTGGGCGGATGAAAGCGAATCGTCAGGACCCAGAACTGGAATGATGCCAGAAGGCTGAAAATCCTGCAAATCCGCCTTTGCGAAGACTAAATCCTTCCCCCATGGCCGTCAAAGGGAATCTGACAGGAAAATGAAGGGGCTAGGGATTATATTATGGAATATAAAAAGAATCTGCGCGGGGCCCTGATCGCTGCCCAAATCCCCTGTGGAAAAGATTGACAGCCTCGCCGTAACCCTTTATACAAGCCCTCTCGAGAAACAACAGAACAGTTTTACCGCCTAAACGGAGCCTGAAGAATATGAAACGTACCTTCCAACCCAGCCGCATTGTTCGCAAACGCCGCCATGGTTTCCGCGCCCGTATGGCCACAGTGGGTGGTCGTCTGGTTCTGGCAGCCCGTCGCGCCAAAGGCCGCAAAAAACTGAGCGCTTAATTTTTAAGCCGACTTGGTATTGAAGGCGGGCGCTACAGTGCGCCCGCTTTGCTTTTTCAAGCCCTGATAAGGCCCGGAATGAAGAACGCCACAAAAGACAGCATGAAACAGGTCGGGACCCTGACCCAGAGGCCGCAATTCCTGCGCGTGCAGTCGGCGGGCCAGAAATGGGTATCGAACAGCGTGATTGTGATGGTTGCCCCGGCTTCTCAAACAGCGGACGCCCCGGCTGAAACGGTGCGCTTCGGGCTGACCGTGACGAAGAAACTGAATAAGTCGGCGGTGATCCGTAACCGGATGCGGCGTCGCCTGCGGGCGGCGGCCTATGATGTCCTGCCCGCCATCTCCAAGCCCGGTGTCGACTACGTCTTTATCGCCAGAAATGATACGGAAAATATTGCGTACGACAAGCTGTGTTCCGATATGGCCTGGTGCCTGAAACGACTCTCATGTCTCAAAACCGCCTCCTGATCGGGCCCTTCAAGGCCCTGATCCGCCTTTACCGGTTCTTTTTATCCCCCTATATGGGGCAGCAATGCCGTTTCTATCCGACCTGTTCGGTCTACACCGAACAGGCCCTTGAAAAACATGGGCTTCTGGCGGGGTTATGGCTGGGGTTCTGGCGCATTCTGGCCTGTCGCCCCGGTTCAGGCCGTCAGGGGCAGGACCCTGTACCGGATCAGTTTGAATGGCGGGCCCAGTTCCGCTATAAACGCCGGGATCCACTTATAAGTAATAACGAGACACCAAAAGAATGAACAAGCCGCCAGTCGTGACCAGCAAAGACCAGATGCACCCGCAAGATCGCCGCAACCTGCTGATCTTCATGGCGCTGGCTGTAGCCATCTGGTTCAGCTTCGACCATTTCATCATGAAGCCGCGGATCGAGAAAATCCGCGAGGCCGAAAAGATCGCCGCTGAAAAAGTCAACGAAGCCGCCCAGCTGGAAACCGCTGAAGGCGGGCCCGAAGTCATTCGCGCGCGTACAGAGGTTCTGGCCGATGACCAGCGCTTGAAACTGGCGAACAAGGTCATCACCGGTTCGATCAGCCTGACCGGCAACCGTATCGACGATATCAGCCTTGAAAAATATTCCCAGACACTGGGCGGAAAAGAAAAAGTCATCCTGTTGGAGCCTATCGGAACCGAAAATCCGCAATACGCCGAAACAGGCTGGTTGTCTGATGATGCAAACATACGTGTTCCGGGCAAGGACGCACGCTGGCAGGTCAGCGGTAACAACAGTGAGCTGACGCCGTCGTCCCCTGTCACGCTGTCATGGGATAACGGTCAGGGTTTACGTTTTACACGCACGCTGACCCTCGATGAAAACTACATGATCCATGTCAAACAGGATGTGCAGAATAATTCTGGCGCTCCCGTCACGCTGTATCCGTATTCATTGGTGGCGTCCTATGGTCTGCCGTCCCATGTGGAAAAGCAGCGCGTCATTCATGAAGGCCCGATCGGCTATATCGGCGGTGAACTGATCGAATACAACTACAAAAAGATGGCCAAGAAACAGATCCAGGAGGATCATACCGCCTCCACCGGCTGGATTGGCATCACCCAGAAATACTGGCTCACCAGCCTGATCACCGATCAGAATGAAGTATCGCAATATCGCCTGAGTTACACCGCTCCGAAAACGCCGGACGCGAAAGAACATTATCAGGTCGATGTGCGTGGCGACGCCCGCGTGATTGAACCGGGTCAGAGCGGATCTGCGAATGTCTGGGTCTTTACCGGCGCCAAGGAAGTCAAGCTGCTGGAACAGTATGAAGAAACGCTGAAGGTCAGCCATTTCGACCTCGCGGTGGATTTTGGTCTGTATTATTTCCTGACCAAACCGTTTTTTTATATTCTCGATTTCTTTGCCGGTATCACAGGCAATTTTGGTATCGCGATTATCTGCCTGACGATCATCGTTCGTATCTGCGTCTTCCCGCTGGCGACGGCATCGTTCCGTTCCTTCGCGCGCTTGCGCAAGATTTCACCGATGATGAAGGATATCCGCGAAAAATACGGTCATGACCGCGACCTCCTGCAAAAGGAACTGGTTAAACTGTATGAACGCGAGAAAGTGAACCCCATGGCGGGTTGCTTCCCGATGCTGGTGCAGATTCCGATCTTCTTCGCGCTTTATAAAATCCTGATGGTAACGATTGAAATGCGTCACGCGCCGTTCTTCGGCTGGATCAAGGACCTTTCGGCGCAAGATCCGACGACGATCTTCAACCTGTTCGGGCTGATCCCGTGGAATCCGCCCGGGATCCTGATGATCGGTGCCTGGCCGTGCCTGATGCTGTTCTTTATGATCCTGCAGAAGAAACTGAACCCGCCGCCGCAGGACAAGATGCAGGCGATGATGTTCAGTTTCATGCCGTACATGATCACCTTTATTCTGGCGAGCTTCCCGGCCGGTCTGGTGATTTACTGGACATTCAGCAACGCGCTGTCCATCGTTCAGCAATACATCATCACCCGCAAGATGGGTGTCGATGTCGAACTGTCGCCCTTCACCCGCAAGGAAGACAAGGAAATGGAAAAAGCCGTTCATGATGGTCCGTCCGTTCACCCCGAGCTGGAGATAATCGAGAAGAAAGCCGAAGATGCTTTGTTCGATCATGACGATACGCCGAAAACCGTAACGCCGCCGAAACCGCGCAAGAAGAAGAAAAAATGACGAATTCTTCGACCCTGTCCGATACGGAGCTGGAGCAGGGCCGCAAGATTTTTGCCGGTCCCTGCGAATTCATCGGGGCGGTCAATAATCTTGATGGCCTGCCGCCCACAAGCTTGCCGGAAATCGCTTTCGCGGGCCGTTCCAACGTCGGCAAGTCATCGCTGATCAATGCGCTGACCGGGCGCAAGACACTGGCCCGTACATCGGATACGCCGGGCCGCACGCAGCAACTCAACTTTTTCGATCTGGGCGGTCATTTCTTTCTGGTCGATATGCCGGGATACGGTTACGCCAAGGTGTCCAAAGCACAGAAGAAGCAGTGGAACTTTCTGATCCGTGATTATTTGCGGGGCCGTCAGACGTTGCGGTGCGTTCTGGTCCTGATCGACTCGCGTCATGGCCTGAAGGACAGTGATGCCGAAATCATGACCATGCTGGATGAGGCCGCTGTTTCCTACCGCATCGTGCTGACCAAGGCCGATAAGGCCAAGAGTGATGAAACTGCCGTATTGGTCGAGGAACTGAAAGAGGTCATGAAGCAGCATACGGCGGCCTTCCCGGAAATTATCCTTACCAGCTCGCACGAAGGGATCGGCATTCCCGAACTGCGCGGTCTGGTGGCTTCGGTTGCCAAAAGCTGATCATGACCCGGTTTCAGGCGGACTGCCTGCTTCTCATCACGGCGATTATCTGGGGCACCGCCTTCATCGCGCAAAAGACAGGCATGGAAGGGCTGGGGCCTTATGGTTTTGTCGGGGTGCGCTTTGCGCTTTCGTTTCTTGTCGTTCTCCCCTTTGCCCTGCGTGAAAGGCACCGTGTGCCACGTAATGCCAAACCGCTTGAAGGCTTATGGCTCGCGGGGTTGTGCCTCGTATTTCTGGGTGGCGTCATCCTTCAGCAGGTCGGCATCAAATATACCAGCGTGACGAATGCCGGGTTTCTGACCGGCCTTTACGTTGTAGGCGTGCCGTTTGCGGCATGGCTTCTTTTCCGCCGCCGTCCATCATGGATTGTTATTCCGATCTGCCTGCTGGCCGTTGCTGGAACATGGTTGCTGAACGGCGCATCGCTATCCGCGTTCAAAACGGGCGATCTTCTGGTGATGGCCTGCGCGGTCTGCTTTGCCATTCAGGTGCCGCTGTTGGGCTTATTGGTGCAATCAACCGCCCGCCCGTTGACGCTCTCGGTCATTCAATATGCGGCCTGTGCCGTAGTGGGTCTGGTGCTGGCGATCAGTCTCGAAGGCCTGACCTTTGACGTCATCCTGCATAATTTCCCACAGCTCTTCTATGCGGGCGTTGTCTCCGGCGGCATTGCCTATACGTTGCAGGCGATTGCCCAACAGTATACGCCCCCGGCGGATGCCGCGATCATTCTGGCGGGCGAGGCGTTATTCGCCGCCATTGCCGGTGCATGGATTCTGGGCGACCGGCTGGACATGATGGGCTGGGCGGGCTGCGGCTTGATCCTGACCGCCATACTGGCGGTCGAGCTGTCATCGTTCTTCGTGGAACGGCGGAAGAAAAAATCCGCGTCAATCAGCGCGCGATAATAATACTAAAGAAGCTGCGGATGTTTTCGCCCAGCACTTCGCTGGGGCCTTCAACGCATCCGGCGATCACATTCTCGCATGTGGGGCAGGCGGCGGATGTGAAATCCTCGTTGGTACCGGAATGCAGGCTGTCATCAACGAAAATATTACGCGGGTTGGCTGTTGTGACCAGCGGTGCCGGGTTCCCCAGCAGTTTCTGATTGATCGCCCGGCAGACAGGCTCGCTGATCTGGTGGGCGACCATGATGACGTCCTGTGCCAAAGGATCGGCCGACCAGCTGACATTATTGAAGCGCCCGATATACCAGCGCGCCGGAGGATCGTTCGATTCCTGATCGACGGCAAAGGGGGGGATCGGCTGCAAAATCACGCCGCCGCCGGAAGGGTGGAAGACCTTATGGACATAAGGCGCCGTGCTGAAAGCCGGCTCGTCATCCGGGGTGGTAAAATCGAGCGTATCCGGCTCCGACCCGCTATAGAGCATCTGGTCAACCGCCTGTTTCAGCTGCATCGAGGTCTGCACGAGCTGGGTGGCGGCAATTTCGGTCTGCTCGGCGTTCAGACCCCCGGTTTCGCTGTCATCGCTCTGGCGGGCGACGATAAATGTCAGCGCGCCGAATAAAACAATCGCGATCAGGACGTAAATCATGGCGTTTCCGGCCTGCGAATGGCAGGAAACGGGGGAAAAGGAGGCTGATTTGCGTCTTGTTTTCATCATCGTCCTACTCTACACCAAAGGGAGGTTTTAAAAAATGGCTGACACGGCAATGACGGATTTATGGGCAAATTTGGATGCGGCATCCCTCGGGCTGGGGTTTGCCGGGGGCCTGACGCTGACCCTGGTCGTCATGGGGGTCGCGGTGATCCGGCTGGAACGCCAGCGCGCCACATTGAAAGCCGAACTGGATGCCCGTGAAATCAGCCGGACCGAGCTGGACGGTCTGTTTGCCAGAACCGCGCAGGAAGCCTTAAAGAACAGCAGCGAACAATTCCTCCAACTGGCGCAGGAAAAGCTGAAACAGGCCCAATCCGACGGCAGTCATGATCTCGATAAACGTCATAAAGCCATCGAACAAATGGTCAAGCCTGTGGGTGATCATTTGCAGCAACTCAGCGCTGCGGTTGAACAGCTCAAAGGCACCGACAAGGCTATTCGCGATGATCTGCAAAGCCTGAACCGCGAAACGGCGAAACTTTCGGGCGCTCTCCGCAGCCCGACGGCGCAGGGGCGCTGGGGGGAATATATTCTGGAACGCCTGCTGGATAATTCCGGCCTGATGAAAGGCGTTCATTACGAAACGCAAGTCTCGATGAACAGTGCCGAGGGGCGCATGCGTCCGGATGTGGTGATCCGTTTGCAGGATGGCTTCAATATCGTCGTCGATGCCAAGGCCCCGGTAAACCAGTTTGCCGACCGCCTGCAGGAAGACATGCCGGAGGCTGAGTATAAAAAACTGCTGTCCGATCTGGCCGGTCAGGTCCGCGCGCATGTGAAGGCGCTGGGCGCCAAGAATTACTGGGAGCAGCTGGAATCGCCTGATTTCGTCGTGTTGTTCCTGCCGTCCGAGCATCTGTTTAGCGCGGCATTACGCGCCGATCCGGGGCTGGTCGATTATGCTTCTGAAAACCGCATTATCATTGCATCCCCCACGCTGATGATGGCGTTGCTGCGCGTGGTGGGCTTAAGCTGGCGTCAGGTCGAGTTGGCTCGTAATGCGCAGGAGATTTCGGCCATTGGTTCCGATCTCTATCAGCGCCTTTCCACATTCAGCGCCCATCTTGAAAAAGCAGGCAAGGGTCTGGGGCAGGCGCTTGATGGATATAACAAGGCGATGGGATCACTCGAGCGTATGGTCTTGCCATCCGCGCGCAAGCTCAAAGACCTGCACGTCCAGACAGGCGGGAAAACGATCGAAGAACCGGCCTATATTGAAGCCCTGCCGCGTTCCCTCACGGGTGCGCCCTTGACCGCAGGCGAAAATGGCGCAGATGAATATGATGAGGAGCGCCGTGCCAACGGCTGATGGCTTATGGATCCGTATACGATAATCAACATCCCGCACCCGACTCTGAAAGCGATGGCGCAGCCTGTCTCCGTCGTGACGGATGAACTGCGCGCGCAGCTCGACCGGATGCTGGTGACGATGTACGAAGCGCACGGCATCGGCCTTGCCGCCAACCAGATCGACATGCTCAACCGCGTTTTCGTGATGGATATGGCCCCGCGCGAAGGCGGTGATCCGCGTCCTATTCATATCATCAATCCTGAGATCATCTGGCGCGCGGAAGAGATCAGTGTGATGGAAGAGGGGTGTTTGTCCATTCCGGGACAATATGCCGAAGTCCAGCGTCCGGCCTCGGTGCGTCTGAAATATATTGATTACCATGGTCATCCTGCTGAACTGCTGGCTGAAGGTGCCATGTCGCATTGCGTCCAGCACGAGCTGGATCATCTGAACGGCGTTCTGTTCATCGATCATATCTCGAAACTGAAACGTGACATGATCATCAAGAAGATCGACAAGATGCGTAAGATGGGCGAGATCCTCTAGCCCATGAGCCACCATCCGAACCCTCATCCGCTGAAAATCATTTTCATGGGAACGCCTGACTTTTCGGTCCCGGCGCTTGAAGCCCTGATCGCCGAGGGTCATCATATTCTGGCGGTCTACAGCCAGCCGCCGCGCCCGAAGGGCCGCGGTCAGCAGGTGCAGATGTCGCCCGTACATCAGATGGCTGTGCATCATGATATCCCCGTCTTCACCCCGCGCTCCCTGAAACGGGATGAACAAGCGCGTAAAGAGTTTCTCATGCTGAATGCTGATGTCGCGGTGGTGGCGGCCTATGGCCTGATTTTGCCGAAAGATGTTCTGGAAGGGCCGCGTTTTGGCTGCCTGAATATTCATGCATCATTGCTGCCGCGCTGGCGCGGCGCCTCGCCGATCCAGCATGCGATCTGGAAGGGTGACCGCGAAAGCGGTATCTGCATCATGAAAATGGAAGAGGGGCTGGATACCGGACCGGTGCTAATGCGCCGCGCGGTCGATATTCGCCCGCAAACCACCGCGCAAAGCCTGCATGATGAATTATCGTCTCTGGGCGCGGTCATGATCGCGGAAACGATCCGCCAGATCGCCCATGATCATGCCTTGCCGCCGCTGGCGGTGCAGGATGACAGCGCCAGCACTTATGCGCCGTTGCTCAAAAAAGAAGATGGCCTGATCGACTGGAACATGAACGCGCAAGAGATTGATTGCCAGATCCGTGCGCTTAATCCATGGCCGGGTGTCTATACATTCAATGACAAGGGTATGCGTCTGAAAATTTTAGGCGTTGCACTGGAAACAGGCAGTGCTGGCGCGCCCGGCACGATCATCGACCAAAAAGGGCTGGTCGCCTGCGGCGGCGGGACGGCCATCCGGCTGCTGAAAGTCCAGCCTGATAACGCCAAGCCGATGGAATTTTCGGCGGCGTTGAACGGCCATTATGTCGGGCCGGGTATGGTGCTGGGCTCATCGGCCTGACGCGAACGCCATTTTTTCAAACACCGGATCGCCGGAATATCGTTTTCATCGGCAATGCTGAGGCCTTGTGCCTGTGCGGTTTCTTCCAGGTTGCGGTGTTGTCCGACTTTCGGGAACAATGACAGGATGGCCAGATACGTACGCATAAAACCGGGACCATGCCACGCCCAGTTATCCTTGTTGACCTGATCATTCACCAGATGGGCAAATTCATGCAGTAAAATGGCCAGATTCGGGCGATACATCTGGATGACGTTACGTTTCAGGTCGGCTTCGGCATAGGTTCGTTTCTTTTTGTTCGGCCTATATTCGATGCCCGGTGCTTCCATGTTAAAGATATCAGCTAGCCGCGCGCTGATGCGTTCCATGCTGCGTTTTGTTAAAGGCCTGCTTTTCAGGCGAAAATCCGATTCCCACCCATACACATCGTTCATTTGCGGATCGCGCTGGAAATCATTGATCACCGGCGGGGCGCCGTTTCTGGCCTGATGAAAAAATGCGAGTGCTTCGGAATGTTTGCTAAAATTTTTGTAGTAGGATGTGACCGCCTCGCCCTGCGGCAACCAGCCGACGACATAAGGACCCTGATTCCGGGGCGGCTTCTTCAGTTTGGCAAAGAAAAGTTCCGCCCCTGACGGCGGGTGGACATGCCGGAAGGGGAGTGAAGCCTGATCCTCAGGCACCAAACCCCGGCGACGCCTGCGGAAAATCTCCGTCAGCGTTCCCTTCTCAAAAGTCATGCAGATCGTACTCCCTGTATCAATCCGGTCCTCTTTTCTGTGGGATCGGTATCGCTAGGGGTTATTAGACCGCGTTTTATCGGCCCGCTCAAGCCTGAAATCCGCTTTGCATTTATGGGAACGGTCCAAAATCGTAAAAGCTTGCCCTGAAAGGAAAAAACCGCTATTTCGCTGGGCATGGCACAAAAGCGCTGGAAACTGACGATTGAATATGATGGTCGCCCCTTCGCCGGGTGGCAGCGTCAGGATTCCGGAATTCCTTCCGTGCAGCTGGCGATTGAAGACGCCATCGAAAAATTCTGCCAGCAGCGCCTGACTATCCATGTGGCCGGGCGCACCGATGCGGGGGTTCATGCGCGGGGGCAGGTTGCCCATCTTGACCTTGATTACGGTGACCGGCCCCTGACCGGGTTTGAACTGGCCAAGGCGATCAACGCGCATGTGAGGCCGCTGCCGGTGGCGGTTCTGAAGGCGGAAGAAGTTCCCGAAGAATTCCATGCCCGATTTTCTGCAACCAACAAGCTTTATACTTACCGCCTGATCAGCCGTTCGGCTTCAGCCGCGATTGATGCCGGTCTGGCATGGCAGATCTGGCGCAAGCTGGACCGTGATGCCATGCAGGCGGCGGCACGTCATCTTCTGGGCCGTCATGATTTTTCGACATTCCGCGACAGCGACTGTCAGGCAAAGTCACCGGTGAAAACGCTGGATCGTCTGGATATTGAATCACTGACATATGATAATTGCGGCGGCGTTGAACTGCGCTTCCATGTCGAGGGCCGTTCGTTCCTGCATCATCAGGTGCGGAACATGGTCGGCTCTTTGGTTATGGTCGGTGAAGGCAAATGGTCGACGGATGATATGAAGCGTGCACTGGAAGCCAAGGACCGCACCAAGGGCGGGCCGACCGCGCCCTCGGATGGTCTTTATCTGGTGCGCGTTGATTATGACGCCGCTCAGGCCGGAAAATAATCTTCCAGAATTTGCAGATAGATCGCGGTCAGGCTGTGCAGGTCATCGATCATCACATGCTCATCGACTTTATGAATCGTCTTGTTGATCAGCCCGCATTCGACAACCGGGCCGTAAGCGGCGACAAAACGCGCATCCGATGTGCCACCCCCGGTCGAGAGGCGCGGGGTTTTTCCGGTAACCTTTGCTACGGCATGGGATACCAGATCGGTCAGCGCACCCGGTCTGGTGATGAAGGCCGCGGCATTGGAACTGGTGCTGAGTTCATAAGCGTATCCGGTATTATCCAGTATCGTGCGGATTTTTTCCTCAAGGCTGCCCGCGGTCCATGTGTCGTTAAAGCGCACATTGAACCGCGCCTCCCCTTTGGCCGGAATAATGTTGTCGACCTTGTTGCCGACATCGACCGATGTGATTTCAAGATTGGTCGCCGGAAAGAATTCCGTGCCCTGATCGAATTCATGCTGTGCCAGACGGTCCAGAAGTGTGATCAGCCGTGGCAACGGATTATACGCGCGGTCGGGATAGGCAACATGGCCCTGTGTACCGTGAACAATAATACGCCCGCTTAAAGATCCGCGACGGCCGATTTTGATTTCCTCACCCAGCATATCCGGGTTGCTCGGCTCGCCCACCAGATAAACATCGGCCAGGGCCTGATGATCTTTCATCCATTCCAGAACTTTGACTGTGCCGTTGATGGCGTCGGCTTCTTCGTCGCCGGTAATCAGCAGGCTGACCGATCCGGGGATGGTGCCGTGCTGGGCGATGAATCGGGAAAGGGCCGCCACAAAACAGGCGATATTCCCTTTCATGTCGGCGCTGCCGCGCCCGATCAGCTTGCCATCACGAACAACGGCGGCGAAAGGTGGTGACGACCATGCGTTTTCATCACCCGGCGGCACGACATCGGTGTGGCCGCAAAAACACAGATGCGGCCCCTGATCGCCATACCGGGCCAGCAGGTTGCTGATATTGCCGAACGGCAGGTCACGGCATGTAAATCCCAATCGTTCCAGCGCCTGCTTCAGTACAGCCTGCGCTCCTGCATCCGCCGGTGTGATACTGGCGCAACGGATCAGGTCTTGTGTCAATGCTACGGGGTCGGTGGTGTTCATGGCCGTCAGAGTACCAAACGGCGATGAACGTGCCAAGAGAGGCTTGTTTCAGGCGGCTGAGGGTTCCGGATTTTTATAGGCCGCGCGCCATGTAAGATCACGCAGCGCCCGGGCTTGCGTAATGTGCAGCGGATCCAGACCATGTGGCAGCGGGGCTATATCGCGCAGGCGCGGCAGGGTGGCCGATCCAAAACCCGCCCTGTAGGTCGGGTCGATCCGCTCTAGATAGCTTGCGGTAAACATCACTTGTATGGTCAGAATCTTGTTCATGACCGTGAATGTCGGTGCGTATTGCGGATAACGGGCGGCAGCTTGTTTCAGTGTATCGCGCAGAAGCAATGTTTCATGAAGATATTCTTTTTGCTTATGCAGGGCTTTGACGCCGATCATCGTCGCCATGTTGTGAATGCGGTCGAGAAACTTGGCGATCACGGTCGTCGGATGATCCAGCAGCGACTCAAAGTATTTTTTGTGATCCGTTTTCAGCGGATTGTCCGCAGAAAAATAAAGGGGGACTCCCCCCATTTTCTTCGCCATACGTCCGAACAAGGTGCTCATGGTATCTTCCCAGACAGGAACATTGGCGGCAAACCCGTCAAGGCTGTTGGCACGAGCCGCCATGTGGCTGATCGATTGCGCCTGGAACAGCGTGTGCATATCGTTTTTCTTCAGGCTTTTTTCTTCACCCAGATCATGGGTGAAATTGAGGCAAAGCAGCGCTTCGACATCGGGCAGATCATATCCGCCCTCGACCAGCGCAATCGTATAGCAGGCCTGACTCAGTTCATGAATGATCGAAGGGGTAAAACCGTCATCACGTTTTTCATCGCCTTTTTGCTTCCTCAGCAGTTCAAGGCAGGTCAGCCCGTGATGATACTGGCGCTCCATCATCCACGCCCGGACGAATTTCAGAATTTCAGGGGTCTCGTGGCTGGCATCGCGTTCGGTGCGGATATAGGCCAGCGATGAAAGCTGCGCATGACCGGCGGTCGGCAGAGGGGTTTCATCGCGATGGGGCAGGTCTGTGGCGCGCGGATCTTGCGGATGTTGAGGTGTTTGCACCGGGTAAACCTTTAAATTGAAAAACAAAAAAGTCTTTACATAAAACTTGAGCACAGTAACATGAACTTTGTTCATGGTGCAAAATAATAAATAACTTTATAAATTCAAGCCCTTAACAGTTCATTGAGCGATGTTTTTGCCCGTGTCTGGGCATCGACGCGCTTCACGATCACCGCACAGGCCAGCGATGGTGCTGGTTTGCCGTCGCTACGGGGGGCGGCGGGCAGGGTGCCGGGAACGACCACGGCATACGGGGGTACATGGCCCTGAAACATCTCGCCGGTTTCGCGGTCGACAATCTTGGTGGAGGCACCAATAAAGACACCCATCGAAATCACCGCGCCCTTGCCGACGCGCACGCCTTCGGCGATCTCGCTGCGGGCACCGATGAAGACATCGTCCTCGATAATGACCGGTGCCATCTGCAACGGCTCCAGCACGCCGCCGATACCCGTACCGCCCGAAATATGGCAGCGCTTGCCGATCTGAGCGCAGGAACCGACAGTCGCCCAAGTATCAACCATCGTGCCTTCATCGACACGGGCACCGATATTGACGAAAGACGGCATTAGCACGACATCCTTGGCGATATACGAACCGTACCGGGCGTAGCTGCCGGGGACAGCGCGGAAACCGGCATCGGAAAAATCCCCGCCGATCCAGTTCTCGAACTTGGGCGGCACCTTGTCCCACCACAACGTATCGCCCGGCGCGCCCTTGATCTCTTCATTACGGTTCAACCGGAATGACAGCAAAATCGCCTTCTTCAGCCATTCATGCACATACCAGTTGCCATCCGTCAGCGGCTCGGCCACACGCAGTATGCCCTTGTTCAGCCCCTTCAGCGCATGATTGACCGCATCGCGCACTGTGCCCGCTGTGCTGATGCCGATATTGGCGCGGTCATCCCATGCGTGATTGATAACGGATTCCATATCGGCAACGGACAGGGCTTCGGATAATGACATGTTGGCAATCTCAGCGTTTCAGGAGTGTATGAAAATAAACATATGTACCAGCGGGCGGCGTGCCGTTCCCCTCGACGCAGCCGAACTCACGGCCACGCAGCACGGCGGCATCGCCGCTGCCAGCGCTATCCACTTTGCCGCCATCGGCATAGGACCCGGTAAACACCGGCATGCCGGCGGGCCAGATATTGCCCGATGCCTGCGGCGGGTTGCCGTTCGGGTTCTCGATATCCAGTTGCGTGTTGATTTCAAGACACAGGGCCTTGCTGATATTCGGCAGGAACATCATCAGCTCTTCCGATGTCGCTGTGCCGTCGCTATTGCAATCATCACCCTGATAGGGGCCGATGCCGGGCACGCATGAATTGCCGGTGAAATACCATGGTTCGCCCAGATTGGCACCCTTCGCGGCCTTCATCCAGCTGACACCGCCTGAACCCGGAACCGTGCTGAAAACGCGCTTCATGTCATCATCACAGGCGCTGTGGTAATAATCGTTATGACCCCACAGCGGTGAATCGAAACAAAGCTGGCTGTCGGCAAGGCCGCGAAATTTCATCCGCATGATGGATTCGGCAACGAACGTGGCGTATTGAATGACTTCGATCCCGCGCACGTTCTGGCTTTCGCTCTGCGGATCCTTGGTGCCGGTACGCAAGGTCTGTGTGGCGGCGAAGCCGAGCGCCGCAAACAGCGCGACGGCGATCAGGATCAGGAACAAAATATTCCCCTGCTCCTGCGGCGTCTGTTTGCATTTGACAAAATTCATGAAAAGCGGGGCCAGATCTCTTTGATTATGGGCAAATGATACCGGCCTCACGCATCGGCGATATCCATCTTGTATTTTACATTTTGTGTCTGCTGGTGCAATATGAGATGACACATCCTTAAACACACCACCATTGTCCGTGGGGATCATCATGAAAACAGGATTTATCGTATTATCGACTCTCGGATTGCTGGCGCTGGGTGCTCCGGCGCAGGCCGCTGCGAGTGCAGAAAAGGCCGTGGCGGAGGCTGCATCGTCCAAGAAGCAGACAATGATGTATGATGTCTATGCGGGCGGCATCCATGCCGTGAAATCGCAGCTGGATGTTGTTTATGACAATAATGGCCGTTACAACATTCATCTGGGGGCCCAGACGATCGGCTTTCTTGAAAGACTGGTACCCTGGCGCGGCACGTTCGAAACCAAAGGTTGGAGCGGCAGCGAGGACAAACCGGAAGTTCACCGCTCTGTCGCGACATGGCGCGGCGAGGACGATCTGACTGAATATCTCTATACGAAGGATGGCGGCTTCAAGAGCCTGCAAATCGTGGAAGATAGCGAAGACAAGAGCCCGAAGGACATCGATCCCCAACTGGTAAAAGACACGACAGACGTGCTGACCGGCACGCTGGAAGTCATGCGCCATGTTCAGGCCAACGGCAAGTGCGAAGGCAGTTCGCAGATTTTCGACGGGAAACGCCGCTTCGAAATGGTTTTCAATCATGACGTCGATGAAACACTGCAAACCACTGATTACAACGTCTACCAAGGCCCGGCCACACGCTGTCAGGTTGAGGTAAAACCGAGCGGTGGTGAATGGCACGTGAAGCCGCGCGGCTGGATGTCGATTCAGGAACAGGGCCGCCAGAAAGGCAGCCTGCCGACGGTCTGGTTCGCTAAATTGTCCGAAGATGGCCCCGCTGTTCCGGTCAAGGTCCGTGTGAAAACCGAATATGGCACGCTGTTCATGCACCTGACCCAGTATCAGCAGGGTGACAAGATCATCAAGGCGGCGGTCCGCGAAGACTAATGCCGCCAGCGACTGAAACACGCTGAAACAGTAAGTGAATTGATTTGACCCCTCTTTGATTCCAAGTAAAAGAGGGGTCAGTTTTTTGTCAAAACGAAGTCTGACCACGGGATCAAGGATATGAACAAAACGAACGAACTTGCCGTCATTATTCTGGCTGCCGGACGCGGGACGCGGATGAAATCCACCCTGCCCAAGGTCATGCACGAACTGGCGGGCCGCCCGCTGATCCTGTGGCTGCTGGAAACGGTGAACAAATTGAAACCGGCGCGTATCGCTGTCGTGACTGCCCCGGATATGGATGATCTGCGTGCTGTGCTTCCCGGCGTGACCTGCGTGACGCAAGCCAAGGCGCTGGGCACGGGGGATGCGGTCAAGGCGGCGCTGCCTGTCCTTAAAGGGTTCAAGGGCGATGTGCTGATCCTGCTGGGCGATATGCCGCTGATCTCGGCATCCACGCTCAAAAGCCTGATCAAGGCGCGCCGTCATGACAAGGATACGGGGCTCGCGGTGCTGGGTGCCGATTACAATCCGGCCCCTGCGTTTGGCCGCCTTGTCGAAAATCCCGATGGCACGCTCGCCCGTATCGTCGAACACAAAGACGCCACCGCTGAAGAGCGCATGATCACCCTCTGCAATACCGGCGCCTTCTGCGTTGATGGCGCGCAACTGGCAAAATGGGTCGGCAAGATCCATAACCGCAACGCCCAGAAAGAATTCTACATCACCGACCTCCCTGCCATCGCTGCGAAAGATGGCTACAAAACCCAGATCGCGATGAGCGAGGATCTGGATGAGGTGCAGGGCGTTAATTCCCGCGTCGATCTCGCGATGCTGGAATATGTCGTTCAATCAACGATGCGCCTTCATGCGCTGGAAGCGGGCGTGACGATGCACGACCCGGCATCGGTTTATTTCAGCTACGATACCAAGGTGGGTAAGGATATCGTGATTGAACCGAACGTGTTCTTCGGTCCCGGTGTTCGCATTCATGATCACGCGCATATACGGGCGTTCTCTCATATCGAGGGTGCTGATATTGGCAAGAATGCCAGCGTTGGTCCGTTCGCCCGCATTCGCCCCGGAACGGAGCTCGGTGAAAATGTGCGCATCGGCAATTTTGTCGAGGTCAAAAACTCTAAACTGGGTAAGGGCGTAAAAGCCGGGCATCTCGCCTATATTGGTGATGCGAGTGTGGGTGAAGCAACGAACTATAGCTGCGGCGCGATCACCGTGAACTATGACGGCGTCAACAAGCATAAAACTGTAATCGGCAAAAACGTGATGGTCGGCAGCAATGTCAATCTTGTGGCCCCGGTCACAATTGGCGACGGCGCTTATCTCGCCGCGGGCAGCACGATCACGGAAGATGTTCCCAAAGACAAACTGGGCATTGCGCGCGCCCGTCAGACAAACCTGCGCAAACCCGTGATGAAAAAGAAAGACAAGTAAGGACTGAAGAACTATGTGTGGAATTGTTGGAATTCTCTCTCAGGATAAAGATGTTGCCCCGCTGCTGGTCGAGGGGCTTCGTCGCCTTGAATATCGCGGTTACGACAGTGCCGGGATCGCGACGCTGCACGATGGCAAAATCGAACGCCTGCGCGCAGAGGGCAAGCTTGGCAACCTTGAAGGCAAGCTGAAGAAATCACCGATCAAGGGTTATGCCGGGATCGGCCACACACGCTGGGCGACCCATGGCGGCCCGACCGAAAATAACGCGCACCCGCATGCGACGGATCGCGTGGCGGTCGTCCATAACGGCATCATCGAAAATTACGTGTCCCTGCGCGATGAATTGCAGAAAGACCAGTTCCGTTTTGAAACGGAGACGGACACTGAAGTGGTCGCGCATCTGGTCACACGCAATCTGAAGCAGGGTATGAAACCGCAGCAAGCGGCGATGGCGGCGTTTGACCGTCTTGAGGGCGCTTATGCGCTGGCGCTGCTGTTCACGGGTGAGGATAATCTGCTGATCGGTGTCCGTCAGGGCACGCCGCTGGCCGTCGGGTATGGCGAGGGCGAGATGTATATGGCCTCCGATTCATACGCGCTGGCACCGCTCACCAAGAAAATTTCATTCCTCGAGGATGGCGACCGCGTTGTCGTGACCCGCGAAGGTGTCACGATTTATAACAAGACGGGCGAAGTGCAGAAACGCCCGATCCGTATTACCGCGCAATCGGGTGCGACGACGGGCAAGGGTGAATACCGCCATTTCATGATCAAGGAAATTCATGAACAGCCCGCCGTCATTGGCGATACGCTCAATACCTTCATCAATCCGGCCACCGGCAAGATCACGGTGCCGGAAAATATTCTGAACGCGCTGGATGCCGCGCCGCGTCTGACGATGGTCGCCTGCGGCACGGCCTATTATGCCTGCATGGTCGGCAAATACTGGTTTGAAAAAATCGCCCGCCTGCCGGTCGAAATCGATGTCGCCTCTGAATTCCGTTACCGCGAGGCACCGATGCCGGATAACGGCGTCGCGCTGTTCGTTTCGCAAAGCGGTGAAACGCTCGATACCCTCGAAGCTCTGCGTTACAGCAAGCGCCAGAAGCAAACGATCCTTTCAATCGTCAATACGATTGAAAGCACGATTGAACGCGAATCCGACATGGTGCTGCACACTCTGGCGGGGCCTGAAATCGGCGTCGCCTCAACCAAAGCCTTCACAACTCAGTTGACAACGATCCTGTGTCTGGCTCTGGGCCTCGCGGTCAAACGCGGCCTGATCAAGGGTGATGATGAAACCCGTATGACGGAATCATTGCGTCACCTGCCGACACTGGTGGCGAATGCGATCCGTTCGGCGGAAAAACCCATCATCGATATCGCGCGTGAAATCGCCGATGTGCATGATGTTCTCTATCTGGGCCGCAGCTATCTTTACCCGATTGCTCTTGAAGGGGCTTTGAAGCTGAAAGAAATTTCATACATCCATGCCGAAGGTTATGCCGCCGGTGAAATGAAACACGGTCCTATCGCGCTGATCGATGAAACCGTGCCGGTCGTCGTGGTCTCGCCGGGCAGCGATCCGCTGTTTGAAAAAACCGCATCGAACGTGCAGGAAACGGTCGCCCGTGGCGGTCAGGTTCTGATGATCACCGATGATGAAGGGGCGGCCCGCATGCACGCCCCCTCGCGCTGGAATGTCCGGATGGATGCTGCACCCATCGAATTCGCGCCGATCCTCTATACGATTCCTGTGCAGCTTCTGGCCTATCATGTGGCCATCGCCAAGGGTACGGATGTCGACCAGCCGCGCAACCTCGCAAAATCAGTGACGGTGGAGTGATGACCTTAGGGATGTGAGTTTACAAGTCTAGGCACATTTGTCTCAAGCATTACTCATTCGTTTCTGAGAAAACACCTACTGTTACTCTCCATTCCAGATAATAACTGATTAGAAACGCTAAGGAGAAGACGAGTTTTCTTGTAAAAGAATTGCAGCGGAAAGAGATTTAAGAATGTGGTACATCATTACAATTGTAGTCGTATTTTCTATTTTCTATAAATTGAAACAGAAAAAAGAACGCCAAACTTACAATTCGTCTGATTTTAAAGTTTCTATTCTTGTCGATAACAGTGAATGGGAACAAAGAAAAAAAGATAAGAAAAATTCTTTGGATGTTCTTAAAAAGAACTTTGTAAAGCCTGTTAGTCTGACATCTGCTCTTTTGTCTTTAGATGCAACAATAAGATCTTTTGTTCAAAATCATGGCGCTTCATATGAAGATCTTAGTAAGAAATTTCATGAAATAAAATTGCCTGATGACCTGATCAAACAGGAGGCTCTGATTAGAAAAGAAATTAATTTTTACTATAAGGATAGAAAGAACTCTTTATCAAAAGCTTATGCAATATTTCTAGCTTTTAAACATACGAAGCTACTAATAGAAAATCCGGATATAAATTGGAAAAATTTCTCTGGCCTTCAAAGGCTTCAAACAAATCTTAAAGCCGAAGAATATTTTGAGTCTTTAATCGGTATTATGTTTTGGTATGCAGAGATTTTTAAAGATTCCGATATTTCAAGAGGTCTAAGTGAGGATATCGATAAGATTTTTGAGCTATGGAACTCACGGAATATAGCATTCAAGGCATATGAAGAAAATTGTGACAACCTTCCAGAAGCAAAAAGCTCTTCTGATAAACATTTTATAATTTTATCAATCATTGAATATTTAGATCGAAGGTACAAATTTAATCCTACTTTTAAAGGTGAATTAATTGAGTGGTGTCTGAAAGACACTGATTTGTATGAAGATTTTTTGAAAGAATTTCATGCTTACCATTATAATAGTTTTAATTCTAACGGCGATTTCATTACAGAGAAGTATACATTTGATGATGTTAAAACGTTAAAAGAGTACTTAGTTCCTAGGCTGCTTTCATTCGATATTCTTTGGGAAATTTATGAAGGTGATGAGAACCAAGAAAAATTGGCATGGCTTTCGTCTATAAATTCTCGTATCGAATATAGAAAGTTTGAAAGCCAAAGTGTCTTATCAAGCCAAAAATCAGAACCCACTAGTGCAGATGTCATCGATAACATCAGCACAATAATAGAGGTAAAAAAATCAGGCGATAAAGGGAAGAGAGCTTTCCTCAATTCTAAAGGAGAACTTTGTTCTACAGAAGAAGCATACAAAGATTGCATGGAAAACAAAGGGTTCCATGTTATGCGGGCCGAAGTTTCTTTTTGGCAGGCGATGTTCTGCTTTAGTTTTTGGGAAGAGATTTTCCAGGGTATGGATGCACCAGAGTTAGGATCAGATATTCCAGAAGATATGTTTCAGGGTAGCCATTTTTATACAAACAGAAAGAATGGAATCGATAGAAAGTTTGAATACATAAAAAATCATGATCTAAAAGAATTTATCAATAAACAAAAGTCAAAGTACCGCATGCACTGGACACGCCTTGTATATAATGGTGACCAAGATATGGCCTCATATTTTGATACTAAAATTGTGCAGATATTTCTAGATCGCATTGATGCGGATATTTTTTCAAGAATCATTTATAGAATTTCTCAGAATCCAAACGAGAATAGATCAGGTGTTTCTGATTTCGTTGTTTGGAACGATGAAATATTAAAGATGGTTGAAGTAAAGACTGTCAGAGAAAAGATTCGTGATTCTCAAGTCTCATGGATCCAATGGATGGATTCAGAAGGAATTCCAATAGAAATTGTGCGGATTAAAGGCGTTTAATCTTTAAGACAAGATAAGAAATCACGCCTTCAGCAACAGGCTCGCCCATTCTTCGCGGTCATAGCGCTTTTTGAGCATCAGGCCGCGCGAGACATAGGCTTCTGCCACTTCCGGCGCCTGTTCGATCAGCATGCCGGAGAGCAGCACGTAACCACCGGGAGCTGTGCGGGCGATTAGGTCTTCGGCCATCGCGATCACGGGTCCGGCCAGAATATTGGCGATGACCAGATCGTAACGCGCGCCATCCTGCAGTTCCGGAATATTGAACCCGTCGCCCGTTGCCGTGCGCAAACCGGCGGATGAAAGCGGTGTTTCATTCATCTGTGCATGTAGCTCTGTCACGCGCACCGATTCAGGATCGATATCGGTCGCCAGCACCGGGCGGCCCCAGAGTTTCCACGCGGCAATCGCCAGAATGCCCGATCCCGTGCCGACATCCAGCGTGGTTTCAGGGGTAAAGCCCTCGGTTTTCAAATCCAGTAACGCTTCCAGGCATCCGGCGGTCGTGCCGTGTTCGCCGGAGCCGAACGCCGTCGCGGCATCGATCAGCAGCTTGGTTTTATCAGCCGGAATCTCGCCGTCGTAATGGCTGCCGTAAATAAAGAATGTGCCGACACTGAACGGCGCGAATTGTTGATAGCTGTGCGCCAGCCAGTCAATATCCGGCACCGGCTCAACTGTGATATGGGCTGGGGTCACTTCGATGTTCAGTTCCGCCACCGCCAGCGCCAGCGTCATGCGCCCCAGAATGTCGGCGCGGTCGGGCTCGCCTTCCACCATCCAGCGCAAATGCCAGTCATGCGTATGTTTGTTGTCGGCGCGAATGGCTGTGGCCGAGAGCGCCAGATCGTTCAGCGCCTCAAGCAAACTGCCGGCCATGAGGTCATCCACATGGGCCGGCAGCAGGATATCAATCCAGTAATAAGGTCCGGATGATGCTATGTCAGACGGAAGCATTAGTCTTCTTCGTCTTCATCATCGTCGTCCTCGTCGTCATCATCATCATCATCGAGGTCGTCATCCAGATCGTCGTCAATATCGTCGTCAATATCGATGGCGTCTTCATCAATGTCGGCATCCTCGCCTTCTTCGACGTCTTCCAGGCTGACCGTATCTTCGTTCTCGGGCAGTTCGACGTCATCGTCATTGGCGGCGACTTCTTTTGTTGTTTCGATACCCTCATCGCCTAGAACCGCTTCATCGTCATCGGCGGCGACAGGACGACCGCGGCGGGATTTGACCTTCACTTCACCCGTAAACTGGGTTTCGCAGCTCGGGCAGATCACCGGGCGCTTGTTGAAATCGTAATAGCGGGTGCCACAGCTGGGGCAAATGCGCTTCAGTCCTCGGTTCGCAACGGCTACAGGCACATTCATCTCCTTTGTTATCAGACTCTTAAGCCCTGTTCGGGCATTCTAGAAAGAACAGCACCTTAGTTGCTTGATTTTGCTGAACTTGTCAAAGGGTAAATAAAGGGTCGAAAAGCCAAAAAGCCCGGATTTCCGCCGTTTCCGGGTTTCCTATCCCATGGAAAGGCTTTTCGGGGGGCCTATATGAATGTAATGTATCGGACAGCACCTCACGTCTCCTGATTCTCGGGGAAGGATATTTAATATGGAAAAATCTGTTGTTATCTGCGGTTTCAAACGCACGCCTTTTCATTTCGCCAACAAGGGCGCTCTGGCGAAAGTGCGCCCGGATGATATGGCCGCTGAAGTGGTGAAAGCACTGGTCCAGTCCACCGGGGTGAACCCTGCCGATATCGAAGATCTGCTGCTCGGGTGTGCATTTCCCGAGGCAGAACAAGGATTTAACCTCGCCAAGATCGTGGCGCAGCTGGCACAGCTGCCCAATTCCGTGGCGGGGGCCACCGTCAACCGCTTCTGTGGCTCGTCGATGACGACGATCCAGATGGCTGCGGGTTACATCCAGATGGGTGCCGGTGATGTATTTATCTGTGGCGGCGTCGAATCGATGACCCGGATTCCGATGGGCGGCTTCAACCCGATACCGAACCCGAAGCTGGGCCAGATTTATCCGGCGGCCTATATCGGCATGGGCGAGACAGCCGAAAACCTCGCCAAGAAATATCAGATCACCCGGAAAGAACAGGAAGAGTTTTCTGCCCTGTCACATAAGAAAGCGGCGGCTGCGGCTTCAACCGGAAAATTCGATGATGAAATCGTTGCGATCGGCGATGTCAAAACCGATGGCACCATTCGTCCCGATACAACGGCGGAAGGTCTCTCGGGCCTGAAGCCTGCCTTCTTCGAGGATGGCACTGTGACCGCCGGTACGGCGTCGCCGCTCACCGATGGCGCGGCCATGGTGCTGGTCGCATCCGAGGAATACGCGAAGAAGCATAATCTGCCGATCATGGCGCGTATCGTCTCGGTCGGCGTTGCTGGCTGCGGCGCTGAAATCATGGGCATCGGTCCCGTGCCGTCATCGCAAAAGGCACTGGCGCGCGCCAGCTTGTCGATCAAGGATATCGATGTTTTCGAACTGAACGAAGCATTCGCGGCGCAGGGTCTCTCCGTCATCAAGGAACTGGGGATCGACCAGTCGAAACTCAATCTGGATGGTGGCGCGATTGCCATGGGTCACCCGCTGGGTGCCTCCGGCGCGCGGATCACCGGCAAGCTCGCAAGCCTGCTGGTGCGTGAAAAGAAAAAACGCGGTCTGGCGACGATGTGTATCGGTGGCGGGCAGGGAACAGCCATCATTCTTGAAGCCGCCTAGTCAGACTCTGGCCCTGCAGGATTGATGTAAATTGCACCCGTTTCTAGGATCATTGGGATTTATGGAGAACGCCGATATCGACGCAGTCGAACGGCGCTTTCTTGAAATGGTCAAGGAACATATCCAGAAAGTTGCAACCAGCTTTGATGAATCGGAAGTGCGGCAGGAAGAGGCGTGGCTGCGCGATATTCATGCGCGTTACTATCAATATATCCTGCAGTGGATCGCCGATGAAATGAAACAGGCAAAAGATCCCAGTCACCCCGATGCGGCCAAGCTCAAGAAGCAGGGCCGCGATGTGATGCAGGAATTGCAAAATCACATCACCGAATTTTCATCCTGCTACATGCATATTAACCGCTTCATGACGTTGTTGCGTGATGAGATCCGCCGGGAAGAAGTGCGTCTGGCGGGGCATGTGGCGCACAATGTCAAATGGACCGCCGACGCCGGCACGGTCATCAGCCGTTACAAACAGCAGAAAAGCATGCTGGTGGCGTCCAATGAAAGAATGAAGAAGGGTCGCGTGCTCCTTGAAGCGCTGGAACCTGAATTTACGAGTCTGAAGAATGCGATCATTCGGCTTTACGGGGCGGATAAACATGAAGCAACGCAGCGTTCCATTATTGCCGCGCTGCGCATGATGGAATTTGCGCGTGCCCGCAAGGCGCTGCAGGATGTCGTCGACGGAAAGAAAAAATTCGGCCTGGATCAGAAAACGATCGACGATTCATGCAAAGAACTGCTGCGTTGCGGCGGGGTCATTATCGATTGCTGCGAAAAGAACAAGGACGTACTTGTCAGTAATGATGGACGCCTGTACCTCAAAACCATCGAAACCGATCAGGCTTACAACGCGCAGGTGCGTGAATTGCGCAAGATCAAGGGATTTCTTTCGAAATACTACTTCCCGTACATGCAATACAAACTCGATACGCTGATGCATCTGAAGGATAAGTTGCTGGTGAATGGTTCGCTCGAAAGTTTGATGACTCTGTATATGCGTCTTGTCTCGGGAATGGCCAAGCCGATACCGGATATCAAGGCATTGCGCGCGTATGAAAGCGAAGTCCTCGACCGGATCAAATATTTGCTGACCGGACAGTTTCGTGAACTGCCGAACATACTGGCGCGTTCACGTGAACTGGTGGCCGAGTTCCGCCAGAGTGCCGATGAATTCCGTGATATGGAGAGTATGGAACTGAATGAGATCGACACCGGGGATGAATCGGCGGTCACGGCCTGACCGATGGGTAAAGAGTATGAAGTGCTGTCTTTTATAAAATCATTATTCGGTCCGTAAACCGGCAACCGGATACCAGAAAAAAGCGAGGTTACCATGGCAACACAGGCAAAAATCCAGAAGGTCGGCGTCATCGGCTCCGGCGTGATGGGATCGGGGATTGCGGCGCAGATCGCGAACGCGGGCATTCCCGTTGTCCTGCTTGATATCAAGCAGGACAACGGCACAAACCTCGCGGCCAAAGCGATTGAAAAAATGATGAAGGCCGATCCCGCGCCGTTCATGAGCACACGAAATGCCAAGCTGATTACGCCGGGTAACATGGAGGATGATATCGGCCTGCTTGCGGATTGTGACTGGATCGTGGAAGTTGTTCTGGAAGATCTGAAGGTCAAACACGCCACATACGAAAAAATACAGAAGGTCCGTAAAAAAGGCTCCATCGTTTCATCGAACACCTCGACGATCCCGCTGCATAATCTTGTTGAGCCCTTCGGTGATGATCTGGCCAGGGATTTTCTGATCACCCACTTCTTCAACCCACCGCGTTATATGCGCCTGCTGGAAATCGTTGTCGGCGACAAAACCCGTAAAGATGCGCTGGACGTTGTCCAGTCTTTCTGCGATATCCAGCTGGGTAAGGGTGTTGTGTTCTGTCACGACACGCCGGGTTTTATCGCTAACCGTCTGGGCGTCTTCTGGCTGACCGCCAGTATCAATCATGCCGTATCGCAAAAGGTTCCGGTGGGGCTGGCGGATGCGATC
>Ga0075163_10002164_pt1 | contig 26501 bp, 22 predicted proteins | sample JI1023141ADNA_FD_71478 | JGI IMG/M metagenome (GOLD analysis project Ga0075163, IMG submission 71478) | Wastewater effluent complex algal communities from Wisconsin, to seasonally profile nutrient transformation and Carbon sequestration -... | ecosystem: Engineered > WWTP > Effluent > Algae...
CCCACCCTTGCGGCGTCGCTGCGCCCATCATCGGCCTGGGTTGGATACAAATTGCGGCAGGCTGGCGACCATGTCGCGTAGAGTAGGCAATCAGGCGCTTGTTGCCTCCTGATAGAGCGGCATCGGGTACTCAGTGCATTGGGTCAACTGAAATCCAGGCGCTCTGGGGAATGCCACGGATCAAACATCTCTCGGGTCCGCCAGGACCATAGAGTTGCAAGTTGGATACTCCGCTCGATCATATCAGAGCCTGCGATCAGGCCCGCGGCGTACCTCTGTCACCGCGAGATCTGAGCGGCATTCGATCTCACGTGCGGACGTCGCTCTCCATCCTCTCTTGCGGCTATTTTGGCTGCGGATACCTGCGCAGGGCATGCAGCAAAAGTGAATGCTATTCTCGATCAGCGGATATCCAAGAGTCGTCACAGTCGCCCCACAAGGAGGCGGTCCATGTCACTTGCGCGCTGCCCTTCAGACGCCACGGTCGCTGGCATTCCTTTCTGCTGCTGGGACCGCTCATCTTGGGAACCATAGGGTGCGGCGCCGAAGCGCCGGCTCCCAAGTACTGCCAGCCGCTTCCGCAGGAGACGCCGCTCCCACCCTCTCAGGATAGCTGCCGCCCTGGCGTGTCCACGCCCGAGCTCCTGGCTCGCCACGCTGCCCCATTCCATAACCAGCTCGATTTCGATCCGCTGTCAGCACAAGGGTTTCCAGAGCTCGCAGCAGCGGGAATCGATCTTTCAGCCGACGAGCAGGCCGCGCTTCAGGCAAACGGATTTGTCATTTCCGCGGGGCACTCTGACGGCTCATTTGCCCGCATTTATGCAGACCTATACCGGCACCACCTTCCCGTCTATGTCTCGGCCGACTCGATCCTGGAAGGAGTACACAGATCCTACGACGACATCCTTCGCCTGTTCGAGAGCCAGTACCTGAGCGGCGAGCTCGGCTCCTTGCTGGGAGAGCTGCGGCTGCGGCTGCGCTCGAACCAGAGGCTTGTCGACCCAGCGACGGTTGCGGATGTGGATCTTTTGTTGAGCGTGGCCCCGAGCCTGCTCAGCGGGCAGGTTCAGGCCCCCATGGCCAACGCGGAGCCGGCCAAGATCTCGAGCTACATCGCTGCTGCGAACGCCGCCACCGGGCTCGATGAGGTGCAGCTGTTCGGTGTCGCGCGAGCAGTCGATTGGACGCAGTTTGCGCCGCGCGGTCACTACCAGGACAGCGCCGTGCTGCGACAGTACTTCCGCGCTGTGAAGTGGCTTGCCAGCGTGGATGTCCCGGTGTTGACTCCAGATCCCATGGCCGGAAATCTGACAGTGGCCCGCAGCGGATTTGCAGGCACGCTGCTGCTCTCGCACCTGTTTACGGACAACACGCTCTGCCGCTGGCGACGGCATGGATGACAAGGGGCGGGCTCGTCGCCGGTTACTTGGCAAAGTCGAGGATCAGACGCGCGACGGCGGCCGGCTGTTCGCGCTGCACATTCAGTCCCGCTGCATCCAGGACGTGGTAGCTGAAGTCGTGGCGAATGGCGGCGAAGTCATCCGCAGTGTCGGCGCGTCCGACGGGGCCAGGCGATTGCGCCTGCTTGCCAAAGACGGCCAGCACCGGCACTTTTACGGCCGGCGCGACATCGGCGAACTTGCGGTACAGCTGTCCGCCGACGAAGGCAAACGAGATCCAGCGCTGACCCAGCCAGCCACGTGCCAGTCGGTATTCGTCCAGCAGCGCTTCGGTGACCAGCGTCTTGTCGGCAAACGTCCGCTCCAAAAAGAAGTGCAGCGAGGGGTCGCTGAGCAGCGCGCTATAGAACACGAATCCGAACAGATCGTTCCCGTAGGCCAGGTTGTACAGGTTCGACTGATCGCTGCTCGGCGGGCTGGCCAGGTTGACAACGCCCGTCGGGGACAGCAGCACGACATGCGACACCAGGTCGGGATGGTCAGCAGCGACCTTTAGCGCCGTCGTCCCCAGCAGCGACTCCGCAACCACCACCGCCTGCTCATCGACCACGCGGTCTAGAAAAGACGCCAAGAACTGATCCAGCAGCGCCATGTTGTATGCGCGCTTTGGGCTGTCGCTGTCCCCGGTGCCGGGCAGATCCAGCGTATAGACACGGGCGTCGGCACTGTCCAGCAGCGGCAGCAGCTCGTTGAAGCTGCGGTGGGTCGAGCCGGCGAAGATGCCGTGAACGAGCACGAGGGTGGGGCCTTTGTGGCGCGGCAGCGGCGCCCGATACGCAATGTCCCCGAAGCCGGGCAGGTTCACATGCCGATCCAGAATGGACGGTGGCGGCGCCGCCTGGGCGGTCCGCAGGCCCGCAGCGAACAGGCCCACGGTCGCCAAAAGGAGCGTCAACAGCGCGGAGCCGAGCCGGCGTTGCGGGGCGGGCCGCGCTGTACGACCCATAGAAAGGACGTGAAAGGACATGGGGACTCCTTGAGTGGGGCGGTGGACGGAGGTGGGCTGCGGTGTCGCCCGCCCATCGGGGCAGCGGTCTATCTAGCGAATCGCAGCACAGCTTCGGTACATGGGATGCCAATCGTCCCCGCTGCGCGTCAACCTAACGACACAACGTGCGCCAAGGTGGCCGCGGTGATGCGCTGCGTCAGCACCCAAATCGGGGGGCTGACGAAATTGGAAGAGAACCCAATCTGCAACATCGAGACCGCCCGCCACCAGCCTACCGCCATCATCCGCGCGCGACTCTGGGCGCTGTCCCAGCCTTAGCCAATCCTTGATCGACCTTTGATCCGAGCTCTCCAAGTCCCCGTTTTCAGACGAGACTACGCCCTTACATCCTCAAACCGGCCAACGTCATGATCGACTGAGGAGGCCGATCAGTTGTTCCGCAGAGACGTAAAGTGCTTGCAACTGTCGATTGAGAATACAGCGGAAGGCTCCAACGCCTTCGGGCGAGCTGGGTGGGTATGTCGGCCCTGGGATGGGTCGGACGTGTCGCGCCGCGCGATGCTTTGAGCGAAATTTTTAGACGCGGAGCGTCGCGATGGCGCCCGTGCCCCGTGCCCCGTGGATCAGAGCGTCGCGTCGCCCTGGGCGCTGAGCGGGCGGAGCTCATCGGCGAGCGCCGGGGGCAGCCGCGCGAGGAATGCGGCGGCGTCGCTGCGGGCCATGGCGGGCAGCATGAAGGAGAGCATCATCCGCTGATCGGCGGGGGCTGTGCGCTCCACCGATCCACGGCCGAACCCGGCCAGCTGCTCGACGGAGAGGGCTCGACGGATGGCCGGCTCAAGCTCGTGCTCCTCTTCATCCATGTGCTCCAGATAGAGGGCGATGAAGCGGCAGGTCCGGGCGTAGAGCGCCGAGGGCGAGGCCGTTTCGAGCGCTGCGGTGAGGGCTTCGAGCGCGGCCTGCACCCGCACATGCGCGGCCTGGATGCGCTCAAAGATCTCGGGGGCGTGCTGCGCGAGCAGCGGCAGCAGCAGCAGATCCTCGTTTTCGCCGTGGTGGGCGACAAAGCGCAGGGCCTCGCGCAGTCGGGCGCGCGCCGCGTCGCCTTGCACTGCGTCATCGCCCGCGCGGCCGAGCGCGAGACAGGCCGAGAAGAGCGCCCTGCGAATGCCTTTGTGCACGTTGGTGAAGATGTCGGGAGCGGTCTGGTTCATGATGTCCTCCTGGGGACATCCTGGACAGCGGCGACCGCCCGCGATTGGACAAATCCGACATGTTCAGCGCGGCCGGCGCAGAATCGCACCGGGCGGCGCGCCGCTGAAGCGGCGGAACTCGCGGATGAAGTGCGACTGATCGGCGTAACCTGCGGCGAGCGCGACCGCTGTCAGGGATGCGGTGGTGCGGGCCAGCGCGACGGCACGCTCGAATCGCAGCAGTCGGGCGAGGCGCTTGGGCGTGAGCCCCACCCGTGAGAGCACGCGCCGCTCGAGCTGGCGCTCGCTCAGTTCGAGCGCGCGCGCCACGGCCGCCACGCTCGCATCGCCGCCGTCCGTCGCCGCCAATAGCTCAATCGCCCGCTCGACGAGCCTATCGACGACGAAGGGCATCCCGAGCAGCAGCTCCTCCACAGCGGCGACGCGCGCCTCGGGACCTGGGGATGCAAGCAGGCGCTCGTAGGCTTCGCGCGCGCGGGCGGGAGCGATGATCTGGTCGAGGGCCACACTGCGGCCGGTCAGCTCATGCGCGGGCAGACCCAGGCAGGCGGCGCCCTGCGGCGTGAAGCGCACCAGCACAGAGCCGGTCTCCCCCACGTAGCCGTAGCGGCGCGCCGCCTGCTGGATGCCGGTCACGCCGGCGACGGACAGCAGCCCCTCGTCGGTCTGCACGCGCCCGCGGAACTGAAAACCCAGCACGGCGCCGGCCTGGGGCAGCACCGTCGCTTCGCCGCCGCCGAGCTCGATGACGTCGATCGCAGAAACGCGGCTCCGCAGCGCCGGCCGCGGCTGAAACGTCGTCAGAGAAGGAGCTTCGACCGCATCCTCGGTGGGCTGCCTGCGCATCGCTCGTCCGCGCATTCTAGCAGGCACGCGCCCCCGGTGGCAGCGCAGACTCCGCGGTCACCGGCCGGAGGCTGGGGCGAAGTCGTTGGCGCAGGTGAGCAGCCCCATGCACTGCCGCCAGCGCATCCGCCGCATGGCCGCCCAAATCCTTGCTGCACGCATCGGAAACTTTGGAAAAAATCGCCGACTCGGGAGACTCGTGTTTCAGTTTCAAGTGCGTCACCATGCTGGGGCAACGTTCCACTGAACAGGAGAAGCACATGTTTTCGCACATCATGATCGGCAGCAACGACAAGAGCCGGGCCAAGACCTTTTACGACGCTGTGCTGGGCGCGCTGGGTGGGAAGTCGGCCAAGACCGACGACAAGGGCCGGCTGATCTACCGGCACAACAATGGGATGCTGATGGTGACCACGCCCATCAACGGCGAGCCGGCCACGGTCGCCAACGGCGGGACAATCGGCTTCGCGTGCAGTTCTCCCGAGCAGGTCGATGCCTGGCACGCTGCCGGCGTGGCCAATGGCGGCACCAGCATCGAAGATCCACCGGGCGTGCGAGTGGGCAGCACCATGAAGCTCTACCTGGCGTACCTGCGCGATCCGGACGGCAACAAGCTGTGCGGCCTGTACTTCATGGGCCCGGTCGAGGGCGCCGCCTAGCAGTCTGGGAGCTCTGCGCGAGCACTGCGGGAACGGTGCTTGCGCAATCGTTCCGCAGCCGCTCAAGTGGGCGATTTTCCGATAGAAAATCGGACCGCGACCTCAAACCGGCCAACATCATGCTGGTTGCCGATGAGGGGATGATCGGCGGGCATCAGGTCAAGATTCTCGACTTCGGCATCGCGAAGATCTTCAACGAGTCGGATGGGGACGGCACGCAGACCTCGGCCGGGGATCAGCAGCCGGGAACGCCAGCGTACATGCCGCCCGAGCAGTTCAAGCCGCTCAACAAAGAGGGCGACCCCGGCAAGATGGATGTGTATGCGCTGGGCGTCATCGCGTATCAGATGCTGGCCGGGCGGCTGCCGCTGTGGAACCCCGATCGCTTCGTCTTGACGATGATGGTCATGACCGTGGATCCGGAGCCGCTCGGCAAGCTCGATCCATCGCTTCCACCGACGCTGACCGCGCTGGTCGCGCAGATGCTGGCAAAGGAGCCGGCAGCGCGCCCGACCATGGATCAGGTGCGTGCGCAGCTGGCAGGCTACCTGGGTCTCAAGCAGTCGCGCACCGATGTCGTGACCATCCGGCCGACCACCGAGATCAATGCCATCATGCCGCTGCCAGCGACGGGCGATGTCGCCGCGGTATCCACCGAGGACACGCCGCCGGTGGGCCAGTCTTCGGCAGCGGCGACGCCATCTGTGGGCGCAGCCAAGGTCAGGCCCATGCGCCTTCCACCCGAGCCCGGCGACGGCCACCTGTCGAGCGGCGCAGCGCGCGGCACCACCGGGCAGCAGGTCACGGGCGCCGAAGCGAGAGCAGGCCGGCAGGCGGGACGCATGCTGCTGCTGGGCGGCGCCGGCGCCGTGGCCATGGTGGGGCTGCTGCTGGCGGTGCTGTCGAGCTCCAGTCGCAATGCGCCGCCGCCGCCGGCCGTGCCCGCTGCACCCGCAGCCGGCGCCACCTCAACCCCGGCGCTGGTGGTGACGCCTCTGGGTCCTGCTGCTGCCCCTACGGTGGCACCGGCCGTGGCCAGCGATGCGCCGGCACCGCGGGGCCGCTCGCGATCTGCCTGCGCTGCGGTGACGCCGACCGAGTCGTGCATTGCCGGCCAGCTCTCTGCCGCTGATCGGCGGGCCTTCCTGTCGGCGCTGGACGAGGCCGATGTGCGCCTGTGCGCCAGCGACCACCTGACGGTCATCGGCAAGCCGAGCCTGATGGTCAAGTCGGCCGGTGGCGTGCGGCGGAGCAAACAGGAGCACTTTGTGCTCGCCCTGCGCGGAAACCTGAAGTCGATCGCCTTTCCCGGAGAGGTCGAGATCCGATGCCGAGCAAAGTAGGTGCATCGAGCGCACTGTTGCGGGCTGGCCTGCTGTGCGCGCTGGGCGCCGGGCAGCCTGGCTGCGGCTTCGCGCTGCGCCAGGAGGTGGAGGCGCTCAAGCAGCAGCAGCTGGAGTCCGAGGCGCGTCAGAACGCGAAACTTCAGCAGCTGCAGAGCCAGCTCGATCGCGAGCGGGCGCTGCGCGAGGTCGATATGCGGCGGGTCGCGAGCCGCGTCGAGTGCCACAGCGACCGGGTGCGCGACTTTCTGAAAGAGTGCGAAGAGGGCTCGGATGTCTGCTCGGAGCAGGGCGTGGCCAATGCGTTTCAGTTCATGATCACGCAGCCCTATGTGCAGATCTACATGCGCCCGCATCAGGGCAGCAAGGGGCTGGTGGCGACGCGGCGCGGTCAGCTGGCGACCATGGGCGATCCCAAAAACTGGCTGCCCTCGACGCGCTTTCTGGTGCTGGTGCAGCCGCGCAGCGAGTCCGTGGACTCGCGCGAAGAGGCGCTGCGCCTGGGGCGCGAGATCCAGCGGTATCTCATCAACGATCTTTTTTCTGACGAAAAAGGAGTGCGCGTGCTCGGCCCCAAGGTCCTGCCCTGCAAGATGAAGGCGGATGAGGTGGCGAGCCATGTCCGACGCTGGGACGTGCCCGTGAAGGGCGAGCCAGCCAGCCATGAGAGCAGCGTGCGCCTGTGGGTCTTTCGGACCGATTGTTAGGATTTATCGAACAATCCTGACAGTGCGATTAGAAATCTAGAGGAATCCAATGCGCCTTCTTGCTGTGGTTCTGATGCTCTGCCTGTCTGTCCCAAGCTGGGCAGATAGCCACCCAACGCCGCCGATCCTGCTGTGGGGCTTTCAGCGCGGCTGCGAGCCGCTGGCCGATTCCACGCGCGAGGTGCAGGCCTGGCTGGAGAGCACAGTCACCAAGCCGTGGAGCGAGGTCAATGTGCTTGCGCCAGAGAGCCGGCTGCTGTCGTGTCAGGGACAGGCCTGTGCGGCGCTGGTGAGCAGGCTCTGTCCGGCAGTTGCGCAGCCATCGGCCAAAGCGCAGCCCGCACCGGCGGCGCAGGGGATGAGCGGGGCGCACGCCAGAGCGCGCATCATGGGCGGCTTTGTCGAGCAGGGGGCCGCACATACGGTCACGCGCATGCGGCTGTGGATGTTCGATCCAGACAGCGCACAGACTGCGTTTCACGATGACTACTGTCAGACCTGCGACCTCACGAGCGCGCTCAAGGTGAGCGCCGCCGAGCTGGCGCAGCATCCGAGCTTTGGCCTGCCGCCCACTTCGACGCCCAGCTACTGCCTGGGCGATGCGGCGACGGCACAGCTGGCGCCGCCAGCGCGCAGCGGCAAGCTGTTCTGGGTGGTGTACGGCAAGGAGCTCTTGCGGCCCGCGATCACGGCCGTGGTGCGCAGGGCGGTGCAGCAGGCGGGGCCCGAGCTTCAGGTTCAGCACGGGGGCCGCGAGTACACGCTGCCGGTTCTCAAGCGCATCGTCGCCCGCCAGCCCGGTGCGCAGGTCCTTGTGACCGAGATTCAGGCCAGCGGCGCGGTCGAGCTGTTCATGTACGACGATGCCACCGAGCAGACCGAGATTCATCAGGTGCAGTGTGCGGGCTGTGGTCGCGAGGAGCTGCTCGAACAGATTCGCCTGGGCGCAATGCGACTTTTATCGCACTGCTTTGGCGATAGCTGCGCGCACCTTGGACGCGGGCGGGCGCCGGCCGAGGCCTGCCGTCCATTTGAGCCGCCGGCGTGCGGCGAAGCAGAGCCGCTCGCTGCACTGACCTTCTCCTCGCCCGACGCAGGCTCACCGGCGCCGCAGCCCGAGAGCAGGTCGCTGCTGACCGCCAGCCCGCGCGCCGCCCGGCTGACCAAGGGGGCGGTGTGGAGCATCTTTGCCGCCGGCGCAGCGACCACGCTGGCGCTGCTGGCCGCCAACTACTCGGGTCCCGGTCAATATCAGGGGGCTGGCTTCACGGTCAGCAATCGGCTGCTGCCCGCGGTGGGCGCGAGCGCCGGGCTGAGCATCGTGGCCCTGGGCGTGGCCATCCCGACCACGATCCTGATCGACCGCGCAGCCGCTCCCCGGCGCATCGCACCGGTGGTCTCGGCCGCTCCTCCCTCCGCCACGCGCTGGCTCGTTTGTCCCGGCGAATAGCGCGACCGCGCACCATCCAGATAGATTGTTGAGCTCTGCTGGCTGCGGCCCGCCATCGGCTGATGGCAACTGCAATCATTTGCCTGGGGCGCCGGGCCCCACCCGCTGTGCTCGCTGGTGACTCCACTCCCCTCGGCAGCTGTTCAGATCCGGCGCTGGCACGCATGGTGCATTTCATCGGCGCAGTGCTGCAAAGCGACTTGAACAAAAACGGACGCTGAAGAGACGTTTGAAGGAGCCTGCGATGACGAAGCTATGGATGGGTGTTCTTGGGTTTGCGACCGCGCTCACTGCCTGCGGACAGGAGCTGCCCGAGGACGGTGGGGACGAGCCGGGAACGCTGCAAGCCGAGGCGCGCGTCTGTGCCGGCACCAACAAGGTCTACGGAATCGACGTGTCCTATTATCAGGGCACGATCGACTGGGCCAAGGTCAAGGCGGCCGGCAAGCAGTTCGCGATCGTCCGCGTGAGCGATGGCACGGGCTTCCTCGATCCGAAGTTTGCGGCCAACTGGAAGGGCGCCAAGGCCGCGGGGCTTGTCGTCGGTGCTTACCAGTTCTTCCGGCCGGGCACGGATGCCACCGCGCAGGCAGATCTGATGGTGAAGCAGCTCAAGAGCGTTGGCTTTGCGGCCGGCGATATTCCGCCGGTGATCGATGTCGAAGTGGCCGACGGCGTCTCTGCCGCCAACATCGCGGCGCGCGTCAACACCTGGCTCCAGCGTGTGAAGTCCCAGACCGGTCGCCTCCCGAGTCTGTACACCTCGCCGGGCTTCTGGAGCGGCATTGGCAATCCGACCCCGAGCCCGCTGCCCTACATCTGGGACGCGCACTGGGGCGTCAGCTGTCCGACGCTGCCGCCGGCGTGGGGGCGTCTGCGCTTCTGGCAGTATGCGGACGATGGCAAGGTCAATGGCATCTCGGGCAACGTCGATCTCGACATGTACAACGGCACGCTGGCCGAGCTGAAGGCGCTGTAGTCTCCTCGCCTACGCCGCTTGCTGCCTGCTGTGCCCAGACAGCAGGCGCTGGCCCGCAACCTGATGTCTCCAGCCATCAGTCTCCCAGGGGCGCTCACGTCATTTCCGCCACTTGCGCTCGCGCGGCAGGTGGCACCGCGATTGCGTTTAGCTCAAGACAAGAGCTGAACGACAAATCACAAATCGGAGAAGTCACATGTACGCAAACGTAACCCGCAAGTCTCTGCTGTGCGCCGCTGGTCTCGCCCTGGTCTCGCTGACGCTGTCGACTGGCTGTGGCACTGCCGAAGATCCGGAGCTCTTTCCCGAGCCGGTTGCGACGCTTCCCGAGCTGACCCAGGACTCGACTGCGGCCTCCACGGCGGCGCTGACCCCCAGCCAGATCGAGACGCTGCGCGCGCAGATCCTGGTCGAGATCAACAAGGCCCGCGCCGTTGCTCGCGTCTGCGGCACCAAGTCCTACGCCGCTGCTCCGGCGCTCAAGCGCAACACCAAGCTCGACACCGCAGCGCAGGCGCACAGCGTCGATATGGCGACCAAGAACTACTTCAGCCACACCAGTCTTGACGGCCGCAGCCCGTTTGACCGCATGAGCGCCGCCGGCTACGCCTTCAGCGCCGCCGCCGAAAACATCGCCGCTGGCAACGCCACTGCGGCCGCCACTGTGCAGCAGTGGATCAAGAGCTCGGGCCACTGCGCCAACCTGATGAGCGCAACCTACGTCGACACCGGCATCGGGTACGGCTACAACGACAAGGCCACCTACAAGCACTACTGGACGCAGAACTTCGGCAAGCCCCTCCGCTAAGCTGCTGCCCGCTCCTCGCAAGCTCCTCGCGACTCCCTGATGCTCCCGTCCCGCGGAGCAGCTCCCTCTCAATCTCCAACACGCTTATCGACCCCGTTCAGCAGCGGCTCGCCAGAGCGCTGCGGAACGATTCCTTGGAAGATGCCCTCTGGAGCGTCAGTATCCGGTTTGAGGGATGCGCTCGACGGGGGAGGGTAGGGATGGCTTTGATCAGGGGGCGCGAGCTCGACGGGACGATGCGATCAAGGGCCTCATGCTGGGCGCGGCTGGGGTGCTGGATGTGGGCCTGAGCGGCATTGGCCCGTGCGTGCGGAGGCTTAGCTTTCTTGTCGCTGATCGCCTCTCCAAACGGCCAGCAGAGCGGTAGAATCGTGGTTAACAGAGCAGGAGCCGGGACCGCCTGGGCTCGCAGTTGGAGACATGGATGCCAGCGTTAGAAGTCAAACCTCATGAGCAGGCGCAGAGTCGGCCGAGCGCCCTGGACGGCGGGGAGCACAATCACGGCGGTGCGCAGGGCGGGGGCTCGCACCTGCACGGGCCGGGCGGTGGCTCATCGAGCAACATCGAAGGCGCGCTCGGCATGTGGACCGAGGGCACCAACGCTATCTCTGGGGCCATGGATGCAATCGGGGACAAGCTCGCTCCGCCCACCCGCCATATCAATGCCGCCGAGATCAGCTATGCACGCGAGATCTTCGGGGACAGCCTCGATTATTCGAAGATCACGATCACGCGCGACAGCCTGATGTCCACGGGCGCTCCCAAGACGATTGGCAACACGGTGCACATGCGCTCGAAGTGGGGCGCAGAGCAGTTTACGAAGGATGCCAGCGGCGAGTACACGCTGGATCTGACCGAGTCCGGGCGGCAGCTGCTGGTCCACGAGATGACCCACGTGTGGCAGTTTCAGAACGGCGGACTTGCGTACATTCCCGACAGCCTGGTGTCGCAGCTGCGGGCGCGGCTGGGCAGCGGCTCGCGCAATGGGGCGTATGACTGGCGCTCGGCAGCCAAGGCCGGCACACCCTGGGCGGACTGGAATCCCGAGCAGCAGGCCGAGCTGGTCGAGGAATACAACCGGGCGCTGCGCCACGTGAAGGATGCGACCAAGCGCAAAGCGCTGCCGGCCAAGGCAGATACGGATATGCTCACGCTGGGCAAGCCGTACATCGAAAAGATCCATCACGGAGAGGGCGCCCCGACGCTGCGCCAGATCTGGGGTCGCTAGCCCGGCAGCTGGCCCGCAGTTGAATCGCCGCAGTTGAATCGCCCGCAGTTAAACTGCCCGCAGTTAAGTAGATCGGGAAAGCTCATGCACAAAAAGCTCCATAGCGCTCTTCGGCTGGGCCTGGCTGCGCTGCCTCTGGTGCTCCTGACCGACTGTCCGCACACCGCCCTCCTATGCGTAAACGCGACCGAGACCAGCGCTGCCGCGCTGACGTTTGCGGTGGGCGAGGGCGTAGGCTGCACGGGCGCGGTCAAGCTCACCAGCATCGAGGTGTACAAGACCTCGGACTACGCCTCGCGGTGGGCGGTCACGGCGCGCGAGCCGACCGCGGTCGCACGCATCACGTATGGGGTGGTGCCGGCCGGGTTTGAGCAGTCGCTGCCGCCCACTCCGCTGGCTGCCGGCAGTCGGGTGACGGTCGGTGTGCAGGGGCCCGGCGTGTCGGGCGGAACCGACGTGGTGCTCAAGTGACCTCTGCGCGGCTGCTGCACAAGTGATCTCCGCAGGTCGCGGGCAGGGCTCGCGCAGCTAGACTTCGATCATGAGCACCCAACCCGAGAGCCCAGCCGAGAAGCCCCCGCAGCCGATGCAGGATCCGCCGCAGTTTCCGCCGGCGCCGCCGCAGAAGGATCCCGAGCCCGCTGAGCCGCCGCGGCGCGATCCCGATCCCAAGCCCTCCCCCGATCAGCCGGCGCCGATCATCATAGATCCGCCGCCGTCCGATCCCTCACCCAGCGCGCCTGTCATCGGGTAACGCCGCTCGCCGCTTGATCTAATTTGGCCTTTCGCCGCTGCTCACGCGCTTGAGCAGGTGCAGCAGATCCTCGCCGCTCACGGGCTTGATGAGGTGGTGATCGAAGCCCGCTGCGCGCGACAGCTGGCGCGCCTCATCATTGCCATATCCAGAGAGCGCGATGAGCACGGTCTTTTCCAGACCCGCTGTGCCGCGCAGCTCGCGCGCCACCTGATAGCCATCGAGCCGCGGCAGCCCGATATCCAGAAGCACGATATCGGGCTTCTTCTGCTTCACCAGATCCACGCCGGCCAGGCCATCGTATGCGACGTGGCACTCATACGAGACAAACTCCAGCAGGCTGGCCAGCGCCTGCGCCGCGTCCACATTGTCGTCCACAACCACGATGCGGCGGCGCTCTGGCTGCACAGGCGGAGCAACTGTGAGCACGGGCTTGGGCCTCTGCGCCGGCGACTCTGATGATCGCGGCAGATCCACCGTGAACACGCTGCCCGTGCCCGCGCCATCGCTGTGCGCGGTCACGGTGCCTCCATGCAGCTCCACCAGACGCTTGACCAGCGTCAGCCCGATGCCCAGCCCGCCTTCAGAGCGATCCAGCGACTGCGCCTCCTGCGCGAACAGCTCGAAGGCGCGCTGGAGCGTCGAGGGAGACATGCCGATGCCGTTGTCCTTCAGGCTGATGCGCACGCGGCTCGCGTCCGCGATCACGCTCAGCACGAGCTTTCCGCGCTGGTTTGTGAACTTCGCGGCATTGCTGAGCAGGTTGGTAAAGATCTGCGTCAGCCGCGTGGTGTCTCCCTTCACATAGACCGGGCTCTCGGGCTCAAGGCGCGTCAGGGTGTGCCCTTTGGACTCCAGGGTGTAGCGCACGGTCTCGATGGCCTCATCCAGGCAGGACGAGATATCGATGATGTCATGGCGGATCGAGATGTGTCCGCGCGTGATGCGCGCAACGTCCAGGAGATCATCGAGCAGCCGCTTCATCTGCTGAATCTGCCGCTCGATCATGTCGCGCTGCTTGGCCACAAAGCTGGCATCGCTCGCGCGATCGCGCAGAAGGTGCAGCGCCGTCAGGATCGGCGACAGGGGATTGCGCAGCTCATGCGCGAGCATCGCCAGAAACAGGTTCTTCTGGCGATCCGCATCTTTGAGTCCCTCTTCGGCCAGCTTCTGGGAGTGGATGTTCGTGCAGGTGCCAAACCAGTGGCGCACAGTGCCATCGCTGTTCTTGATGGGCACGCCGCGCCCCAGGAACCACTCGTAGGTGCCAGTGGCAGAGCGCAGCAGATACTCGGTCTCGTACGGCACTCCGTTTTGCACCGAGTCGGCCCAGGTTGCCACCGCTCTATCGCGATCATCGGGATGCAGCGCAAGCGGCCAGCCATCGCCCATGGCCTGCTCCGGACTCTGGCCGGTGTACTCGTACCAGCGACGGTTGAAGTATTTCCGCTCGCCGTTGGGCAGCGCGGTCCAGACCAGCTGCGGCATGGCATCGGCCAGCTGCCGGAAGCCCTGCTCGCTTCGTTGGAATGCCTGCTGCGCCTCTTTGAGCGCCGTGACATCCGTGAACGTGACAACCACGCCTTCCGGATGGCCGTGGTGATTGCGATAGGGCAGCACGCGCCGGATGTACCAGCTGCCCTCCATCGTCTGCACTTCGGTCTCGTTTTCCGGCGAGCCCTCGCGCAGCGGCAGCGACGGCAGCGGCGGCATGTGGAGCGCGCGATGGGTGATATCGGAGAGCGGCCGGCCGACATCGCTCGGGATCAGGTTGAAGACCTCGGTCAGCGCCGGCGTGAAGCGCAGAATATGGAAACCCTCGTCCAGAAACAGGGTCGCGATGCGGGTGCTGGCGAGCAGGTTCTCGAGGTCGCTGTTCGAGCGCGCGAAGGCATCGTTGGCCGCCTGGATCTCCTCTTTGGAGGTCTCCATCTCTTCATTGGCGGACTGGAGCTCCTCGTTCATCGAGAGGAGCTCTTCGTTTGAGGACTTGAGCTCCTCGTTTGCGGCCTCCAGATCCTGGATGGTCTTTTCCAGATCTTCGCGCGTGGTGCGCAGCTCGCGCTCCAGCTGCTCGATGAGAGCGTCGGCCTGCTCACCGCTGGTACCCTCGCCCTTGACTCCCTCTTGCTCGGGGCCGCGGCCGATGTCCTGAAACACCACCAGATACAGACCGCTCTGCTCGCCCAGCTGCGGCATCGGCTGCACGGTCAGCCGCAGGCGCTGCGAGCCGGTGTCGGTGCGCACGGTCACGTCGTTGTGAACGATGGTGCGGCTGGTCTTTACGGCCTCGCTGAGCGCGGTGCGCAGCTCCACGCGCAGACCGCTGTGCGCCAGCTTGACGACGTTGTTTTGAAAAATTCCCGATGCAATTCCCAGGAAGTTCTCAAGACCTCCGGACGCGCAGAGGATCTGCCCCTCTTCGTTTACCACCACCGACTTGGGCGCGAACTCGTCGAGCACGATGCGCTGCATGACCAGATGGATGTCATGCTCGGTGGTCGCTGTGCCGTCCGGCGCTTTCGCATTGACGCGCGGCCCTTCGATGCGGTTGAGGATTCCCTGCGAGCGAACCGCCGTGGACATGCGCTGCGAGATGCGATGCTTGACATCCACCGGTCGAAACAGCTCCCGGTGCGAGCTGATGCTCTCGGACGGCCCGAGAAAGAGGTACCCACCCGGGCGCAGCGCATAGTGAAACAGCGGGATCAGCTTCTTCTGAAGATGCTGCCCAAGATAGATCAGCAGGTTGCGGCACGAGATGAGATCCAGACGCGAAAATGGCGGATCGCGGATCAGATCGTGCGGTGAAAACAGACACAGCTCGCGCAGCTCTTTGGTGACGTGATAGCGGTTTCCTTTCTTGATGAAGAACCGCTGCAAGCGCTCGGGCGAGATATCTTCGGCGATCGACAAGGGATAGCTGCCCTGGCGCGCGGCGCGCAGCGCATGCTCGTTGATATCGGTCGCGAAGATCATGATCTCCAGCGGCGCTGACAGGCGATCCAGCGCCTCGCGAAACAGCATCGCCAGGGTGTAGGCCTCTTCGCCGGTGGCGCAGCCCGGGACCCAGACCCGGATCGGATCCTTGCTGCTGCGGTGCTCCAGGATGTTGGGAATCGCTCCGGTGGCCAGAACCTCGAACGCCTCCGGATCGCGGAAAAATGCCGTGACGCCGATGAGCAGCTCTTTGAAGAGGGCCGAGACCTCGTCGCGGCTCTCACTCAGCCGCACGACATATTCCTCGGCCGAGCCGATGCGCAGCACCTGCATGCGCCGCCCGATTCGCCGCACCAGGGTGCTGGTCTTGTAGTGCTTGAAGTTGTGCTCGGTCTGCTCGTGCAGGACCTCGCAGATGGCGACCAGCGAGTCGATGATCTGCTGATTCAGCGCCGAGCCGCGGTCGTCCGTCGAGAGCGCCATGACGTGGCGCGCATAGACCAGCAGCTCCTCGGCAATCTTGGCCGGTGGCAGCACCCGATCCGCCATGCCCAGCGTGGCCGCGCTGCGCGGCATGCTGTCATATTTGGCGGTCTCCAGATCCTGCGCAAACGTCATGCCGCCAGCATCACTGATGGCCTTGAGGCCGAGCGTGCCATCGGTGCCATTGCCCGACAGGATGATGCCCACCGCACAGGCCTGCCGCTGCTCGGCCAGAGACTGAAAAAATGCATCGATGGGATTGCGACAGTCTTCGGGCTTGAGGATGGGCTGGAGCTGAAGGACGCCATCCACCAGCTCCACGGCCGAGTGGGCGGGGGCGACATAGATGTGCCCGCGCTCAATGCGCTCGCCGCCGTGAATCTGCGCGACCTGCATCTGCGTGGAGCCGCGCAAAATATCCGCCAGCAGGTTGGCCCCGGCCGGGTCCAGATGGAAGACCACGACAAATGCCAGCCCCGTCGAAGGCATGGCTGAAAAAAATGCCTGAACCGCTTCAAGCCCTCCCGCCGATGCTCCAATTCCCACGGTCAGGCTAGGCGCCTCGGCCGAATCTTCGGACTGGAAAACTTCAGTCGACACGTGTGTTGGCCTTTCGTCGTTTCGGGACGGGCTCTGGTGAGCCGCGAGCGATTATTGACGGCTCGCAAGCCAGTTCAAGGCTAATGTGGCCGCTGCTCGTCAAAAGTAACATTTTCGACGCTCCAGGGGAGCCAGCAAGCTACCTTTCAGCTCATCTTTTGCTTGTCGGGATGATTGGTTTGGATGCCGTTCGTGCGAACCTGCCAGCGAATATATTTTCCATCGGAAAAAACTAGGGGAAACCCATGAACGGAGTCCGAGTTTGGTTACGTTGGATGCGGCTCGCGCTGACAAATTCGGTGGGGCAGGGCGGGGCGGCTCCGGAGCAGCATCCGCGCTGGGCCTCTCCGACGAGGGCACATTGTGATTGATCTTGCTTGGGCATTGACCAATCCTGAACTGAGATGCTCCCCAAGAGTCGTGAGCAGCTGGGCAACGTAGTTCTGGCCTACCTGGGCGAAATCCTGGAGGGCCGCTGTTCGATCACGCACGAGACGCTGGAGGCGGTGATCGACGACGCGGATCTAGCGCAGATCCTGTCCGGACTGCTGCTGCTTCAGGAGGAGCTCTCTGCGCGCGACAGCGCCAAGCAGGCGGCCCTGCTGGAGCAGCAGGAGGCGCTGCGCCAGCTGCGCGAGACGCAGCAGCAGCTCATCCAGCGCGAGAAGCTGGCGTCGCTGGGCGCGCTAACCGCGGGCATTGCCCATGAGCTGCGCAACCCGCTCAACTTCATCAACAATTTCGCGCGCTTGTCCATCGATCTGGCCGACGGAATTCAGCAAGATCTGACGGGAATCGTGCCGCAGCCGAGTGCGGCTTTGAGCGAGCTGGATCCCTACTTCACGGACCTCAAGGCGAACCTGGACAAGATCTGGCAGCATGGCCAGCGCGCCGACCGCATCATCCAGGGCATGCTGATGCACTCTCGGGATCGGCTGGGCGAGCGCGGAATTACGGACCTCAACAAGGTCCTAGCCGAGAGCCTGAACCTGGCCTACCACGGCATGCGGGCGCGGCTGCCGCAGTGGAACATTGCGATTCACGCGGAGTATGATCCGACCCTTGGCCCCATCACTGCCAACGCGCTGGATCTTCAGCGCGTCTTCATCAACATTCTGGACAATGCGTTTTATGCGACCGAGCGCAAGCGGCAGGCGCTGGGCTCAAGCTACGAGCCGGCGCTGTTCTTGAGCACCAAGGATCTGGGCAGCGCCATCGAGATCAGGCTGCGAGACAATGGCACTGGAATTTCTCCCGAGGTAATCGGGAAGATTTTCCTGCCATTTTTCACGACCAAGCCGCCGGGCGATGGGGTCGGGCTGGGCCTGTCGATCAGCCACGACATCATCGTGCTCGGGCATCAAGGCGATGTGCGCGTGGACTCAGCGCTGGGGGACTTTACCGAGTTCGTGATCAGCCTGCCCCGACAGCCTTGAGGTCCCGGTCGTGTCGTCCGGCCCGGCCTTGGGAAGCGTGACTGTGGGCAGCTGCCGCGACGCGTGCGAGGGCTCGCGCTCAGCGGCCGCTCCAGCGCTCGCGGCGGTCACGCGCTCGACGACGCTGACATCGCTCAGGTTGATCTGGTTGTGCTGGCGCTGCGCCGCGCGCTCTCCGATTGGAGCGGTGGCGAAGGTGCCCTGGACCTCCTGCGCAACCGCCGAGGTGATCAGGATCTGACCATCTTCCGCCAGCGCGGCCAGACTCAGCGCCTGCGTGACCGGCATGCCGAGGAGCGTGTAGTCCATGCGCTGCTCGCCCTGCGCGCCCACCAGGCTGCCGATCACATCTCCATAGTCCACGGCCATGGCCACCGGCGCCACATCTGCGGCGCTGCCGGCCTGTCGCAGCCGCAGCTCGACCTGCGCACGGGCGGAGACGCAGGCCTCCAGCGCGCGCGTGATGCTCTCGGGACCGCGAAAGGACACCAGCACGCCGCTACAAAAGAAGCGCTCGACGATGCCGCCGCGGGCGGTGATCTCGGGCAGCAGCGCATCAAACAGCTGATTGAACTGCTGCACCAGCGCGTCGGGCGGACCGTTGTAATCGACAAACTTGCCGCGGATCTCGATCATCACGATCGCAGCCGCGGTCAGGTCGCACATCATCAGGTCCGCTCTGCGCATGAGCGGCAGCAGGCGCTCCAGCACGCCGCTGCTGATGAACATGCGCAGCAGCGCATTTTCGTCGTTGTGTTCCAGGGATCGGCGAATCACGCCCACGTGCCGGGCGGTCTTTTCGATCGTCGCTTCCAGATCGCGAAAGTCGATGGGCTTGGTCAAAAAATCGAACGCGCCGCGATTCATCGCAGTGCGGATGTTGCGCATGTCGCCGTAGGCCGAGACGATGATGACGCGGACCAGCGGATTCACCTCACCGACGCGCTGAAGCAGCGTGAGGCCATCCATCTCGGGCATGTTGATATCGCTCAAGATGAGATCGATATCGGGACGCCGGCGCAGCTCTTCGAGCGCCGCCCAGCCGTTGTTCGCGAACGAAAACTCGTAGGTTCCTTTGGCAATCTGGCGCCGAAAGATCTGCCGGATGAGCGAGATCACATCGGGCTCATCATCGACGACCAGGACCTTGATCGGGCGACCCTGGCTCTGGGCATCTTCCAGCGCGCCCAGCGCCGCCGCAAGCTCGCGCGCAGACTGAAAGCGCTGCGCCGGATCGCGGGCAAGTGCGCGCTCAAAGAACTGATCGATGCCCGCCGGAAGATCGGGAACCAGCTTGCTGACCGATGGAATGTTGCTCAGGCGCGACCGGCCCGCAGCGTCAGCGCCAGTGGCTTCGGGCTCGCGCGGAAGCACGGTGCCGGTGAGCGCCTGATAGGCCACCAATGCCAAGGAATAGATATCGCTGCGATGATCCGCCAGCTGCGGGGTGCGCGCCTGCTCGGGGCTCATGTACAGCGGCGTGCCAGCGACGGTCAGATCGCCCTCTGTGCCCTCTGGCGAGCGAAAGCGCGCGATGCCAAAGTCCAGGATCTTTACGACCTCGTGGCTGTCTTGGCGGGTCAGAAACAGGTTCGCGGGCTTGAGATCCAGATGCAGGAGCTTGGCCGAGTGCGCAGCGCTCAGCCCGCGCGAGATCTGCGCCACCAGCCGCACGACCTCCGCGAGCGGCAGCCGCCCGCGCGTCGCGAGTCGCTGCTCCAGGTTCTCGCCGATGAGCAGCTCCATGACGATGAAGGGCTCCTCGAATCCCTCGGCAGAGTCGATCCCGAAGTCGTAGACCTGCACGATCCCAGGATGCTGGAGCTGCGCCGCGGCGCGCGCTTCGCTGACCAGCTTGCCGCGCATCCAGCCCGCCTTATCCGAGGTGCGATGGACCAGCTTGACCGCGACCGGTCGATGCAGCTGCGTGTCGTAGCCGGCCCAGACCGTGCCCATGCCCCCGCTTCCGAGCTGCTGGTCCAGCCGGTATCTGCCGCTGATCAGTCGCCCTGATCTCATGGACCCATCATATCGCGGCTGACCACCGACTGTACATGAAGGCTGGCGGCGGGCGCTAACCCTGCAATCGCGCAGAGTTAGCGTGAGCTGGGAGGGCCGGGCAGCGCGCCCCGTGCATTCTGACGATGGTTCGAATTCGCGGTGGCGCCAGTGGCCGGGCTGGAAGCGCCAGTGCGGGCCGTGCTTACATCGTGAACTTCTTCCTCATGGATTGCTGGGTTGTGCAGAGCTGCGCCGGTCGCGGTTGCGAAGCAGCTCGTCAAAGCGTTTCTGCTGATCAGCAGACAGGATCTCGCGGATCTCAGCGTCGCTGGTGGCGCGCAGCTTGTGAAGCGGCTGGCCGCAGCGCTCCATGGTCTCGTGCATGAGGCGGCTGCGCTCCTCGCGATGGCGCTCCAGAACCGCGCTGACCTTGGCGCTCTGTTCGGGCGAGAGGCTCAGCTCGTGATTCAGCGCAGCCACGCGTCGCTCCGAGTGCGTGCGTCCGCGGAAGCCTTCGCTGAAGGGGCCGTGCGCGCGGCGGCCGTGGGCATACATCGCTCCCGCTCCCGTGGCGCTGCCCAGAAGAAACACCGCACCGAGGGCCAGATAGGCTCGGGTGTTGGGACTCATAGCGCATCCATTTCGGCGACCTCTTCGGAATCGGTGCCACCCACGAGCCAGTGGTCGAACTCGCGCGCATTGCTGTAGGCCCAGATGGCCGACATGACCGCAAGCAGCGCCGCGACCGGCAGCGCCCGGATCCACAGCGTCGGGACCCGACGCAGCCATCCGCTGCGGTCGCGATCGAGCCGAGCCATCACAGAGTCCGTAAAGTGCGGACGGGGCTCGATCGAATCGGTCAAGTCACGGAGTCTGTTGAGACGCAGGTCCGCGTCTTCGGTATGGTCCATCATGATGCTTCCCTCATGTTTCGGAGCGTAGTACGAGCGCGCAAAACCCGCTGCTCAACTGCTCCTGCGCTACAGCCCAAAATCTCGGCAGCCTCGTGCGCGCGCAGCCCTTCCACTGCGGTGAGCAGGATGGCAAGCCGCTGATCTTCGGGCAGCTCGTCAAGCCAAGCGGTAAGCTCTGCCAGGGCAAGTCGCGCCTCCACGGATGCATGGCCGCTCAGCATGGGCTTGGCGGCAGTATCGGACGCGGTGCGTGCAGCAAGACGGGCGCGGCTGCGCCGGGCATCGATGGCGGCGTTGGTGACGATGCGATAGAGCCAGGTGCGGACGCTGGAGCGCTGCTCGAAGGTGCCCTCGGTGAGGCTGCGAAAGGCCCTGACATAGGCCTCCTGCACGACGTCTTCTGCCTCCTCGGGGTTGCCGAGGATGCGGGCGCTCAGACGGACGAGCTGGCGGCTTGTGGCGTCGACGATGCGTCGAAACGCCGCTGTGTCGCCTCGCAGCACTTGCGAGACAGCCGCTTGAAGATCATCCACTCCGCTCTCCGCTCAATTTACAGGGTCCTGCGCTTCTTGGACGTTGCCGATTCCGAGGGTCCTACGAAATAAAACGACAAAAGCTCACCATGGGTTCCCTTTTTCTCCCACGCATTCCCACTTGACCCGAAAACGCGCTTGGAGCGCCGGGCCCCGCCCTGATATTCTGAGGCGGGGCCACGGGTCGTTGTGCCCACAGCGTCTCAATCCCCCCGAACGCGAGGCCAGGGATCCATGCATTTTGTCCGTCCGATTTTTGCTGCGCTGCTGCTCCTTATTTTCCTTGCCGGACGGGGGCGCGCAGATGGCGATGCGCCGGCGCCCATCCTTGACCAGACCAACACCGACAGCATCGATAACATGCCGATGCCTCCGACGGTGGAGTCGGCGTTTCAGGAGATCACGCGCAACAACGACCAGGTGGATCGCCTACAGACGATCATCGCGCAGAAGACCAATGCGCTGGCCGATGAGAAGGAGCGCTACGAGGGCTATAAGAAGACGCTCGACACGGCGTGGCGCACGCTCATGGGAATGGCGGGCAAGTGTGTGGTGGGGAAGGATGGAGACGCACAGCGTAAGAAGCTGTCGGATGACAGCCGGGCGGCGCTGCGCGGAGTGAACAAGCTGGTGAAGGGCGATCCGACGATCTATTCGTCGCGGCTTGACGATGATCTCAAGGAGCTCTGCAACGCGCAGCCCAAGCTGGGCTTCTTGCTCGATGATCAGCTGCGCCAGGCGTTCGAGCAGATGGACGCCCAGCGCGCTCGCTGGGTGCAGGCTGCGCAGGCCGAGATCGATAGCGCCCGCAAGATCAAGGATGCCCGCGGCAAGCTGCGAGCGCGGCTGGAGGCGCAGCTCACCGAGCTCAAGAGCTCGGCCGACAAGACCGTAAACTTTGTGTCTGATCTGAAGTGGCTGGTCATGATCCTGGGCGTGCTCAGCGTCATGGTCATGTTCATCATCCGGACCTTCGAGCGCGAAGTGCAGACCGAGTGGGTGGCGTCGGGACAGGTGATTCAGTTCATGACGGTGCTGATCATCCTGATCACGATCCTGGCGCTGGGGATCACAGGTGTGCTCAAAGAAAATACGCTGGGCACGCTGCTGGGCGGAATCGGCGGCTACGTGCTGTCGCAAGGCATCGGTCGCGCAGCTGCGCGCACTGCCGAGAACATCGCCAACCAGAAGCAGGAGCTCGTCCGGCAGGCCGAGGCAGCGGCGCCAGGCTCGTCTGGCGGCAACAGCAACGGCAGCAGCAAAGGCAACGACAGCAGCAAGGGCAGCGGCAACGGCGGACGCTGAGCCTATGTCGCTTCAGCGCGGTCGCAGATGAACAGGCGGCTCTCCTCCTCGTAGCCGGGGATCGGGAGCATGCGATCAAACCGGAATCCCAGCTTCCCCAGCAGGCGGATCGAGCTCGGATTTTCCGGCGCAGTGATCGCCACGATTCGCTGAAGTCCCAGGACATTCCAGCCGTAGTCCATCACCGCCGCTGCCGCTTCGTACGCGTAGCCTTTGGACTCGTGGCGTCTGAGCAGCGCAAATCCGATGTCCACATTGTCCAGGGAGTCGCGCTTGAGCAGGCCGCACATGCCGACCGGAACCTCGCCATCTTTCAGCGCCACCAGCAGCAGACCAAAGCCGAGCTTCTGGTAGCTCGCGACTGGACCATCCTGGATGTAGCGACGGGCATCATCGAGATTTTTGACCCCGCGATCGCCGATGTTCTGGATCCAGCCCGGCTCGTTGACCAGCTCCAGAATGAACTCCGCATCATCGGTGCGCTCTGCCGAGAGCTGGCGCAAGATCAGTCTGTCGGTCTGTAGGACTCGGATCGAATCCGTTGCTGGGGTCGTCATGGCGTAAGCTCCATCGGGGGCGTGAGCGGAGGTTGACCCACATGCATAGAATGCATGCGCCGCCAGGTCAAGGAGTGGCAGCGACAGACCGCTGCATGGGCTGTGTAGGCCCATCAGATCCTGGCAGCAGGTAGAGGTCTGTTGTCATCAGGTACAGCGCTCCGCCTGAGTGTTGTCGCGCACTTGGACCCTGCGGTGTGGCGGCATGTTGGTTGCTTTCTACAGCCATCACATCCTCAACAACCCCGCAAGGAGAGCCGACCATGACGAACTCGACGACTGCCCGCAAGCCGAACCAGAAGCTGACGTTCATGTCGACCGCCCTGCTTGCGACCTGCGCACTGGGCGCTTCGGCCGTGCTGACCGGCTGCGAGCCGCCGTCCGAGCTCGATGAGCTTCCCACCGCCGAGGCCGATGCCGCGCTGGCTTCGGCCCGCGGGATCCGCTTCGGTGTGGCGCCGCAGTGGTATCAAAACTACGCGCCGCCCAGCAGCGGTCCTGCGAACGTGGACTCGGTAGCCGTCGGTGACTGGCTGATCGAAAACGGATTCACCAGCACGCATCAGCAGAAGCTCAACTCGCTGGTCGCGCTGGGCAAGACGCCGTACTTCTTCGGCTACATCGCCACTGCCATGACCAAGAAGGGACTTGGGGATCCCAACGACTGCAACGGCAATGTGTCGGCGCCGCTCTGCCAGAAGGGAGCGTCCTACATCCGCTCGCACATCGACACCGACATCGTTCCCGCGTACCTGAATGCCGCGACCAAGATCGGCGCCACGGTCGGGTCGGCAGAGGCGCTCATCCACATCGAGCCGGACTGGTATCAGTTTTCGGAGAACTCGCAGCAGAATGCGTTTACGCGCGCTGAATCAAACGGCTTCATGAACAAGATCTTGAGCGCCATCAAGACGGGCTGCCCGTCGTGCAAGGCCGTGATCGACTTCAGCCCCTGGTTTGCGCCCACCAAGACCAAGTGGGCAACCACAACGACCGACTTTTACGCCGGCTGGGATCGAAGCGTGGTCAAGTACGTTGGCCTGACGGGCAAGCCCTTCCCGTTTACCGAGGGAAAGATCGACAACTTTACGTACCGCGAGATCAGCACGCAGCTGTCGCTGCCGCTGGTCGTGATCGACGCTTACGACTTTGGCGGCGGACCGCTCAATATCGACTCGACCTGGCTGAGCGCTGCCAACCTGACCAAGGCCGCAGACATGGGAATCGCGATGGTGTTCCTGTCGCAGCAGGGCAACGTGGCAGGCTATGACAGCTTCATCAAGGACTTCCGCGGCAGCGCGGCGCCGCCTCCGCAGCCGCAGCCGCAGCCCCAGCCCCAGCCGCAGCCCATGCCGCAGCCGCAGCCGCAGCCGGGTGGCAGTGTGACTGTCGCCATCTCGACAACCTCTTCGTGGAGCGGCGGCTACTGCAACCGCGTGGTGGTCACCAACAGCGGCAGCGCCAGTTCCACCTGGACCGCGCGCATCCCGCGCAAGGGAACCATCTACAACTCGTGGAGCAGCGTCCTCAAGATCGAAGCCACCGACTGGGTGTTCACCGGCCTCGACTACAACCGCACCCTTGCCCCCGGCCAGGCCGGCGAGTTCGGCTACTGCGCGAATAATTAGTTCCCATCCACAAACTCAACTTCGCCCCAAGAACCAACTTTCCCCGAAGGGGAAATCTAAAATCCCCCCATTTGGGGGGATTTTTTGGGGTTTATGGATAGAAACTAACTAGCGGCCAGCCGGCGCCTATCTGGGCCGCTGGGATGCGATGGTGGCCAGCGCGTCGGCTTCATTTGCCACCCAGAAGACCTGACTGTTCCGCTTGGGCAGCAGCATGGCAATGCCCCGCTGGATGAGGCTCCCGATGCTGCGCAGCGGCACGCTGGCCCCGTAGAAGATGACCACCCCTCTGCGCTCCGGATGCTTGCGCTCCCAGTCCGCCATATAGCGACGCGCCTCAGCAGAGGGAATGCTCGCATCTCGCAAGTCCACGCTCAGCGCCACCCAGACATGCTGCGACAGGACCGCTTCGGCCAGCTCGTAAAAGCGCTGCATCTCGTCAAGCTGGGTGACGCCATGAACCTCCCAAAAGATGACGTCCCCACCGACGCGGATTCGGTGCTTGCCGAGCGGCTGCCAGTCCGACATGGACTTCATCTTAGCCCGGATATGCGCCCCCGAGATTGCGGGCGATAATTCGACGACAACCAGGGCGTGAAGTGTCTGTTGTCCTACCTGCGCTCACCTCGGCCATTCCGCTGACGGTGCTGGCCACCCTCGGTGTTGCGCCGGCCCCAGATCATGTTACAAGATGGGTACAGTAAAATTCCGGCCAGCTCTCCGCCGCAGCTAGCGATACCGAGCACGAGGCGCTACAGCCCAGGCGCTAAGCCAGGCCGCAAGACCATTGCCACGTTTCTGGCAATGCATAGCCCCGCATATCGACGGGTATGTGGACACGAGGCGAGGTTTTCCCGATGGAGCAGACAGATCAGAGCAACCCGTTTGCGCAGTACGGCGAGCGCGTCAAGCAGCGGCTGCAGCGCATGGACATCCTGTTGGCCGAGCTGCAGCAGGATGGCGGCGACCGCGAGCGACTGAGCGAGCTGCTCTCGATGTTTCACAACCTCTCGGGCACCGGCGGATCCTTCGGATTTCTGGAGCTCTCGCGGCTGAGCCGGCGGGGCGAGGCGCTGTGTCAGGATCTGCTGCGAAATCAGGCCCGCGCGGGCTCCACAGAGCGCCAGGCGCTGCGGTCCTTGATCAAGGAGCTTGCGGCGTGTCTGGAGAGCGAGCAGGCAGCTGCCCAGCAGGCGATGAGCGAGCTTCTCACCTCCACAGCCGAGGTTGCTCCGCTCTCTGTGGTGGTGCTCGAATACTCGGACGAGACGCGCCAGCAGCGGGTTGAAGCGGTGCGCCTCATGGGGCTGCCGGCCTTCGGCGCGGCCTCCGAGAAGGAGCTCTTTGCCAACAATGACACCGCGCCTGCGGCCGTGATCGCGGATGCCGATGATGTGGCCCGCTCGGGCTTTGGGCTGCTGGCCAAGCTGCGCGCGATGCCCGGCGGCGAATACACCGCGATCATCCTGATTGGCACGCTCAGCAGCTTCAGCGAGCGCGTGGATGCGATCCGCCACGGCGCCGATGCCTACTTTCCCCACACAGTCGATTTTTCCGTGGTGCGCGACCGCCTTCAGGAGCTGATACAGAATCGCCAGCCGCCCAGCTCCACCATCCTCATCGTGGATGACGATCCCGAGCAGGTGACCTTCTTGCGCGCGGTGCTTCAGCCTGTGGGATATCACGTTCACTCGTGCCGCGATC
>Ga0075163_10002165_pt1 | contig 26501 bp, 20 predicted proteins | sample JI1023141ADNA_FD_71478 | JGI IMG/M metagenome (GOLD analysis project Ga0075163, IMG submission 71478) | Wastewater effluent complex algal communities from Wisconsin, to seasonally profile nutrient transformation and Carbon sequestration -... | ecosystem: Engineered > WWTP > Effluent > Algae...
GGTTACCCCAACACCACCGGGCTGTCGGCAATGCATTTTCGTCTGACGGATGACACGGTGGACCCATCGGGCAGTGCCGATGCCTTGGCTACGGAGAAGCTGGTGCGTTTTGCTCCGACGGCCTGGGCCTACGAGGCGCCGGGCAATTCCCCGGAAGTCGCGCCGGCTCCCTGCATGAGCAAACCTGGGGTGACTTTCGGGAGTTTCAACAACACGGCCAAGATCACGGACAAGACTCTGGATTTGTGGGCGCGGATATTGAGCGCCACCCCGGGATCCCGTCTCTTGCTCAAGGGTCGGGGTTTCAGCGAAGCTGCCGTGCGCGAGCGCTATTTGACCCGGTTTTCCTGTGCAGGCATTCCGCCCGAGCGGCTGGAGTTCCTCGAGCGCACCCAGACGACCGAGGGTCACCTCGCCCTCTATCATCAGGTGGACATTTCCCTGGATACCTTTCCTTACCACGGCACCACCACGACCTGTGAGTCGCTGTGGATGGGGGTGCCGGTGGTCACCCTCATGGGTGATCGGCATGTGGCCCGGGTGAGCGGCAGTTTGTTGAAAGCCATCGGCCGGGAGGAGTGGGTGGCCGGGAGTCCGGAAGAGTACGTTCGCATCGCGACCGATCTGGCCTCTTCGCCTGAAAAGCTGGCCGCTATTCGGGCCGGTTTACGGGCAGAAGTTCAGGGTTCGGCACTGGGGGACCATCCGGGGCAGTCGGCCCGATTTGCGGCTGCTTTGCGCGAGTGTTGGCGAGGTTGGTGCGACTCGCGGGGACATGTCAGGGCCGTCGCTTGAGGATGCGGAAAATATTACCGGTCTGTCTCCAGCGCCCTTCCGTCGACCGAAAGTGATCTCGAATTAATATTTTAAAACACAGAATAACAATGAGAAGCGGGATCCATGGTCTTATTGGGCCCGAATAATGCAAAGGTGGCATTCACTCCTATGCGCGCTCTGATTCTCACCAATTCCCCGGTAAGCCAAACAGACATTCCTCGCTTGGCTGATGAACAGATCATCGCCGGTCCCGCTTGGCCGGATGCCCAGGATTTGGAGGGTCGGTGGTTGTCGCTTCGGGCGCCGACTGGCGTCGAGGAGTTGGATGTGGTTCTCTCCAAGATTCCCCACTACCAGTGGCCGGATCAGATTGTGATTCTCGAGGGCCAGGAGACCAAGGTGGTCTCACTCGAATCCGTCACGCATGTGCCGATGGCCTATTGTGCCTGAGGTACGGGAATCGGCTTTTTCCGCGGAGGGAGTCGCCTTCGATTACCATAGACCTCTGGCGTGGGCTGAACCGAATGTCGTCGTGTGATCGCGGCTGTGGTCGGCGCTGGTTGATCGAATACGCCAAGCAAGGCACGGGTGCGGTTGGGTCGTTGGTTGCGCGTCCGCGAGTATGAACTCCGGCCCCAGAACATTCTCGGGCTTCTGTCCGAATGGCGCCGAGGGTGAGGTTTGTCCTGATTGGGAATTTTTTGCCCCTTTCCCGGCAGTGCCGCTGACGAATTTGAAAATCAGCGTCGGCCTAAAACTAAAAATATTTCTAACGATTGATTATAAATTGGTTAGGTGATCAGTTGAGAGAGTGGGCGCGGGATTTGCAATGGGGGTGAACAATTCCCCTATGCGCGCACTATTCCTTACCGGTTCCCCTGCTCGATACATGGCCCCGCCGCAGTTGGCCGACGAGCAGATCGTCGCTGGCCCTGATTGGCCTGATGCCCAATCCCCCGATGGCAAGTGGCTCTCCCTCCGGACACCCGTGGGGGATTACGATATCGCGGCCGTGCTGGCCCGCATTCCCGCCGAACAGCAGCCCGATGCGATTGTCAGCCTGGTCGATGCGAGCTGGCGCAATCAACCGCGCAATCTGGCAGCGTTTTCGGGGCCCAAGGCGCTGCTGGTGGCTGATACCCATCATTTGAATTCGCCACTGATCGGCATGTTCAAATATGCGGCAACCGAACCCTATTCGCGCATTGTTTTTCTCTACGACCGGCATCACCTCGCGTTCTTCCAGTCCGCCGGGTTTAGCAACCTGTATTGGTTCCCCGGCCTGACTTTGCCGTTTGATGATGCGGCCGTGCTGGCCGCCCGGGCGCGCAAGCGGGCGAAACGCATCGCTTTTGTCGGACAGGCGGGAAAGTTTCATCCGCATCGTGCCCGCCTTTTGGAGGCACTCAAGGCTCGGGACCTGCCGGTCGACCAGCGCCAATTGTCCCAGGCTGACGCCTTGGGCCACTACGGATCCTCGCTGTTGGGATTCAATGCGAGCCTCAACGGTGACCTCAATCTTCGGGTATTCGAGATCCTGGCTTCTGGTGCTGCCTTGCTGACCGATCGCCTAGCCCCCGAGTCCGGCCTGTTGCATCTTTTCGATCATGGTCGCGAGTTGATCACCTATGGTTCGGCGGCGGAACTTGCGGAACGCGCGGCGCACGCCTTGGCCCACCCTCAGGAAACGGCTGCCATAGGCGCGGCGGGTGCCGCTTGGTTCGACCAACATTTTAACGCGACGCGTCGTCGCGAGCAGTTCCAGGAGCTTCTGTTCAACGGTACCGCGGCTCCTGCGTTTGCCGGATTGGTCGTCCCGGAATCGAAGTTCTATTTTGGTGGCAACACGAACCAGCTGTTGGCGACGATGATGGTCTACGAAGGTGTACAGGAATTGCATCGCACCGAGGAGAATGTCCGGGTCGTGCTCACTCCGGGTGTGCATGAGGATATTGCCGAGGTGTGTGCCACCCTGCCGCGGGTCACCGTGGAGCGTGGCGATATGTACACGCCGGCAGATATTGCGATATTCACGCGCGATGATGAGATCGTACCAGGAGCCGTGCAGGCTCCGCGCATCTGGTGCTGCGACGCGTTGCCCGAAGAGCGCGCAGTGTTGAATGACTATTTCACGCCGGTCGGATTCACTCCGGTCAGTGAGGACGTGGCGGTGCTCTGTCGGGTTGCGCCGGCCCCTTCGTCGGCCGTTTCAACGGAACCGGCTCGCGCGCGGGTGCTGGTGTTTACGGATGACCCAGACTCGGGCGGGGTCGCCCAATACAATCACAGCCTCATGGTGGGCCTGACGATGGCTGGTTGCGACGTTGGCTGTGCCCAGTCAAAAAGCGACAATCCCCTGGTCGAAGCCCAACGTGGCATTGGCATTCGTCACCACTGGATCCCCTACGACACCAAGAATGAGTTCGCCCGAACCTTGGATGATGTGGCTACGGCACGGACTATCTTCACGGCTGCCAAGCCGGATCTGATCGTCTTCAGTGACTGCTGCCCGGTATCCAACATGGCGGCGCGGGATGCGGCCATCCAAGCAGGCATTCCCTATGTCGTGGTCGTCGGCTTCGTCGGTGCCTACCTCGCGGACCGCTTTAAATCTGTGCTCGGGAGGCTGGCTTTGCAGTACTCGCGGGCCCGTGCCGTGGTGGCCGTTTCCAAGGAAAACCTTGAGCTGCTGCACAATCGCTTCGGCCTGCCGGCACAAGCCGGACAGGTCATCCATTACGGCCGCCCCGAGCGCTATTTTGCGCCACGGGACGAGGCCGTCCGATCGCGTTTGCGGGCAGAACTGAATCTGCCGGCCAACGCGGTGGTGTGTTTCACCGCGGCTCGCCTCGCGTCGGTCAAGGGGTATCTCTACCAGATCGTCGCCGCCAAGAAGCTCGTCGCCCAGGCCCGAAATGAGCATTTGCACTTTGTTTGGGCAGGCGAGGGTGACCAGCGGGGTGCGATCGAAGAGGCAATCGTCTCCTCGGGGCTCACCGGAAGGGTCCATTTGCTCGGACATCGCTGGGATGTGTCCGATTGGTACGATGCGGCCGATATTTTCGTCCTTCCTTCCGACCTCGAGGGCATGCCCCTGGCGATCATGGAGGCGATGGCCAAAGGACTCCCGGTTGTGGCGACCGCGGTCAGTGGTATTCCGGAGGAACTCGGGACGACGGGACAGCTGTTGCCACCGGCCGGACAGAATCCCGCGGCACTCATCGATCAACTTGTCCAGACGCTCACCAGCTGGACGGCCGATCCACAATTACGCCGCGCGGTCGGCGAGGCGGGCCGGCTTCGGGCCGATCGGATGTTCCGGGAATCCCGGATGATCGAAGCCACGGTGTGTCTCATTGGACAACACGTGGGTGACGCCAAAACAGCCATTTCGGCCTAGCCCCATTGCCCCGAGCTATGAACGTTGATTTCATGATTGTCGGTGCGGGTTTCACGGGCTTGACCCTCGCCGAGCGCCTTTCCAACGAATTGGGCGCATCGTGCCTCATCGTGGAGCGCCGTGCCCATCTGGGCGGCAATGCCTACGACGAGCAGGATGCCCATGGCGTGCTGATCCACAAATACGGGCCGCATTACTTCCGCACCGACAAACCTGAGGTCCTGGACTATCTCTCCCGCTTCACGCAGTGGCGTCCGGCCAATTACCAGATCCTGTCCTGGACCAAGAGCCGATATTGGCGCTTTCCGATCAATCTCAATACCTACGAGCAGCTGATCGGTCGGTCCGCGACCGAAGAAGAATTCAAGGCATACTTGGAAAAGGTGCGCGAACCCATTGCGAACCCCGCGAACTCGGAAGACGTCATCGTTTCCCAGGTGGGGCGGGAGCTTTACGAGCTGTTCTTTCGAGGCTACACGCAGAAACAGTGGCGGAAGTCTCCGGCCGAGCTCGACGCGTCGGTTTGTGCCCGCATCCCGATCCGGACGAACCGGGACGACCGGTATTTGCGCGAAAAATTTCAGGCGATTCCGGCTGATGGCTACACGGCCATGTTCCGTCGCATCCACGAAGGCTGCCGCCACACGATGCTCCTGCTCAATGCCGATTACCGGGAGGTCAGCAAAGCGGTTACTTGTAAGAAACTGATCTTCACCGGCGCGATTGATGAATTCTATGACTATCGGGCTGGCGTGCTTCCGTACCGCTCCCTGCGATTTGAACAGGAGCACTTCACCGCGACCCAGTTGCTGGATCGGGTGGCGGTCGCGGGCCGCCCGGGTTTCTGGCAGCCGGCGTTGCAGGTGAATTATCCGAATGAGTTCGATTTCACCCGCATCGTTGAGACCAAGCATGTCACGGGGCAGGTCTGTGACGGTACGACGATCGTCCGTGAGTATCCGTTGGACTACGAGCGCGGACGCGAAGCGTATTACCCGGTGCCCAATGCGGAATCCCAGCGCCAATATCAGGCTTACGCAGACATCGCGTCGCGGGACCAGAATACCTATTTTGCCGGACGACTTGCCACCTATCGCTACCTGAACATGGATCAGATCGTCGAGGCCGCGCTGCAACTGGCGGCTCGTATCAAGCTCGACTGGGAGCGCGACTATGGTCGGCGGGTTGCCTGATCCCTTCATCTGCATCTGCACCATGCCCACACCAACCGTTGCCCTGGTCATTCCTCTGTTCAACGATGCCAAGAGCATCCAGGCCTGCCTTCGCAGCATCGAGGTCCGCACGACATATCCCGATTACCGGTTGATCGTGGTCGATGACGGCTCGACCGACGGTGGCGCCGCCTTGCTAAAGCAGTTCCCCAAGGTTCAAGTCATTCGTCAGGCCAGGCGCGGCTGCGCCGCCGCCGTCAACGCCGGCATCGCCGCCGCGCCGGGTTGCGACATTGTGCGGCTGCATGCCGATGTGGTCATTGATACTCCCGGCTGGTTGGAACGGTTGGTTGAGGTTGCCTATGCCGACGAGGTTACCGGCGTCGTGGGGGCCCGTCTGGTGTATCCCGATGGCCGGATCCACTCGGAAGGCCGCAGCGTTATCACTGGTTTGGGCATGCACCCGCAGCATTGTGATCGCCGGGCTTTCCTGCCGGACGGCGCGCCCGGCAAGGTACAGGAGGTGGACACCGTGCCCGGGGCCTTGTTGTACTGTCGTCGCCGGGTGTTGGATCAGGTTGGTGGTTTTGATGAGAATTATGGTCCCGCCTGGATGGATGGGGAAGATTTCTGCGTCGGCGCACGTCGACGGGGGTTCAAGGTGCGTGTGCATGCGGGAGTGAAGGCGGTGCATTATACGCGCGCGCAATCGCCGATGCACCGGGTCTTCCTTCCTCACGTGGAAAACGAGGTGAACAAGCTGACCGGCATGATCAAGCTTGCCTGCAACCGCACCCAGATGGAGTACTGGGAGGCGAAGTGGGGCTGGCATCCAGCGTATCCGGATATCGGCGAGATTCGCCGCCTCTACGGTGATACGGAGATTTGCTGGCAGATCGGAGAGCCGTTGCGTTACCATCCGTCGAGCGAGGCCCCGGTGGTCGACTGCTGCCTGGTCACTTGCAACACCCTGCCTTTGCTCAAGCGCTGTCTCGAAAGCCTGGCCGCCACGGACTATCCGGCGGAATGCATCAATGTTTACGTCGCGGACAACGCGAGCAGCGATGGCACGGCCGAATACCTCGCCGACCTCGCCCGCAGTTTCCCTTTCCAGCTCCACCACCTCCGTCTGGAGGTAAACACGGGCTGCCCGGTTGGGCTAAACTTTGCCGTGGCTGCCGGCAAGGGAGAGCTGGTTGCCCGCCTGGACGATGACATTGTTCTTCCGCCTGATTGGTTGAGACTCATGGTGGGAGATCTGCGCATCCGCCCCTTTGCCGGTTGTGTCGGGCCCAAGGTCATCAACGACGATGATCACCAGACGATTCAATGCGGACCATACCGGCACTTTCCCAGCATCTACGGCCACGACGATGAGGTGGACAACGGACAGGCTGACTACTTGTCGCGCGTCTCCCATGTCCGTGGCTGCTGCAATCTCTACCGCCGTGACGCCCTCATCCGCAGTGGCCCGTTTGACGCCCGGTTCAGTCCTACGCAATTCGACGATCCCGATCATCATCTCGCCGTGTTGCAGGCCGGTTATGAGATCATTTACGACGGGCGCGTGCGGGTCGTGCACAAACTGAACAACGGGCTGGGGCGCTCGCATGCCGCTCTTTCCAACCAGAAGGCGAATCATAACAAGATGCTGGGCAAGTGGGGCGTCGAGGTGTGGGAAGTCGTGGAGCGATCCATCGATCTTTCCCGCGAAGGCCGCTACCTGCCCGATGATGGCGATACCCGGGCGTGGCTCGCCTTGGGGCCGGGCCCGGAGCACTTTCCCCGCCGCATCGACGGAGCCCTGGCGCGTCGCAATGCCACCCTCGCGGCCATGTACGACGAGCTCGTGAAAGCCGATGCCCGCGAAGATGTGAACCAGTGGCTTGATGAATACGTTTCGCTGGCCGTCTTTACCCGCAGCAACCGCGCGGCCCGGTTCGGCATAGAGATCCTGCACAATGCCATCAATCTTGCGCCGCTCCGGCTGGATGCGATCGCCGCGCTCGCCGAGGCCTATGCTGCCTTGGGTCAGAGCGAACTGGCCGTGACATTGGCGCAGCGCGGCCTCGCGATCGATCCACAGGATGCCCGTTTGCTTGCCATCAGGCCGGCAATGAAGGCAACCCCGCCGTCGGTGCCGAAGCTGCTGCAGCGGGTGAACGAAATCGGGGAGGGCAAAGTCACTGTCGAGATGACCGCGCCTCGGTCTGCCGCCACGGGGCTACGGGTCCTCATGGTCAACACTTACGAGGAAAGGCTTTCCGGTGGCGACATGCACCAGGTCAAGAAGACCCGTCAATACCTCCAACAACTGGGACATCATGTCGACATCTGCTGCACCCCGCGTCCCGATCCCCGGGGCTACGACGTTGTGCACCTATGGAATACCTGGTTTCCCGTGCAGACCCTGATGCAGGTAAAGGCTATCCGGGCTTGGCGCCCGGACATGCCCATCGTGCACACGCCGATTTTCTGGGACATGCGAGAGAAGTGTTGGGCGGATGCGGCCATCCCGGCGATTTTCACCCAGTCGGTGAATCCTGCCCAACTCGAAGAACGCCTTGCCGCCGTTGCGGCCGGGAAGCACATCCATCAGGGACGTACCCGTCACCAGCCGCGCGAGTGCAACCACCGCGGTTACGATGTGTACCAGCGGGCGATTTTTCCGCTCGTCGACCACCTGCTGCCCCAGAGTCAGGCCGAGATGGCCAACCTGAAGAAGACCCACGGGATCGAAAAGCCGTACACCGTCGTGCACAATGGCGCTGAAACGACGGTATTTGACGAGGCAACTCCCGACTGGTTCGTCGGCCAGTATGGCTTGAAGGATTTTGTCCTCACCGTCGGGCTCGTTGAACCGCGCAAGAATCAGCTGTTGTTGCTGCATGCCTTGCGGGACGCCGGTCTGCCGATTGTGGTCGTCGGGCGTCACTACGATCGGCTCTATTACCAGCTTTGTCGCCGTCATGCCCCCCCCGGCACGATCTTCATCGACCATCTGCCGCACGAGCAGCTCGCTTCGGCTTTCAAAGCGGCCCGGGTGCATGCGCTGCCGAGTTGGATGGAGTGCGCTTCATTCGCCAATGTGGAAGCGGCCTTGTGTGGCTGCGCCCTGGCGGTCAGCGACCGCACTTCGGAAAAGGAGTATTTCGGCAACAACGCCTATTTCTGCGATCCGGGCAACGTTAAGGCCATCCGTGAGGCCGTCGTGCAGGCGTACCGCAACCACTCGGCAGACGAGCCGAAACGCGCGCGTTTGATTGAACAGTTCCGGACTCGCTTCACTTGGCGCAACGCCGCCGCCACCACGGTTTCCGGCTACGAAGCCGCCATGGCTCGCCGTCGCCAACGGGCCGCCGCCTGACATTTCTCACGATTCCAGCTCATGACCATTCGCTCCCGTCTACATGCCGTTGATCCGTACGAGAACTTCCCTTTGGAGGGGGCCCAGCTCGACATGCAGGGCTGGCACAGCACAGACCCGCTGTTTGCCAAACTCATCGCGCAAGTGCGCCCCGAACGCATCATCGAGGTTGGTACTTGGAAAGGAGCCTCGGCGATCGGCATGGCCAACCTGGCCAAGCAACACCGGCTGAACACCGAGATCCTCTGTGTCGACACCTGGCTTGGTGCGCTGGAGTTCTGGACGTCGCACGATGACCCCACCCGTTATGGTAGCCTCAGATTGCGGCACGGCTATCCGGGAGTCTATTACACTTTCCTCGCCAATGTGGTCCTGAGCGGACACGCGGATATCATCACTCCGTTTCCTCAAACCAGCCTCACGGGTGCGCGCTGGCTGAACATGCAGGGCATCCAGGCGGATCTCATCTATATCGATGGCAGCCATGAGGAGGCGGACGTGCTTGCCGATGTGGCCGCCTACTGGCCGGCGCTGCGGACCGGAGGTGTCATCTTTGGGGATGACTTTTCGCCGGCATGGCCATCGGTCATGAGGGCGGTGCGAACCTTTGCCCGGCAGCACGGCCTGACCTTGGAGGAGGACAATGAGTTTTGGATCCTCCGAAAGAAGGCCCAGCCAAATGCGCCAACGGTCGCTCCCAGCGTCAGTATTGGTCAGGTCGAGCGGCCTTTGCTGGCGGTCTATGCGGAACCGGACCAGCGGGAAGGTTTGGCCGGATTTGTCGAGAATCTGGGGTACCGATTCGCTGAAATCGCAAACCTGCCGTCGGCTCCGCTGGGGGGCACCGCGGTCTGGTTGAGTCCGGGAGAAAGCGTCGACGTCCTCGAGTCTGCCGTCTCGCGTTTTGGCGAGGTCGAATCGCTTTTTTGGGTGGAGCATGACTCGCAAGATACGACGGGTTGGTGTCTGCGCTGGCAGCGATGCCTGGAGGATGCGGGAGGGGGAGCCCGTTTCGTGGCTCTGCACCCCTACCAACCGATTTCCGCTCAACGTGAGCGGTGTGAGTTGCTTTGCCGTCGCCTAGGGGTGGATCTGACCTCGTTGAGACTGGTGGATGGCATCGTTCCGCAGGCGGCGGCCCCCATCCGACCGGATCCCCAGAAGGAGTCTTTCGGGAAACTGCTGGAGACTCTAAATCTGTTGGGCATCGGACCACACGAGTTCTTTAGCTTTCCTTTGATCCAGCGCATCGAGGCGCGCCCGGAAGACGTTCGTCTTGAGAAACCCGATGGAGGCAACTTCGAGCCCTATTGTTCCTCGCACTTTTTGTTGCATCCGCCGACCCCGGGACTGGGTTGGACGCGACTGCATGTGCGGGGTCTCGATTGGAAAGATTACCGCTTTCTCGCCACGACGCTCAGTCTGCCGAGTGGCCAGGCTCCCTCAGTGCGCTTCCAGTGGAACATCATTACACCCCAGGGGCAGCGGGTGCATACGTCTGAAACCGTGTTGGATGCCCGGGAGGTAAAAAGCTGGGTCGTCACCTTGCCGGAGAAAATCCCGGCCGGCAGCTTTGCGGTACTGGCCACGCGCGTGGACGTCGCCCCGACGCATGCCTTTGCCTGGTCAACCTGGCGGGATCCGATCCTCTTCTCCTGAGGGCCATGGAACGGGAGGTCACCATACGGGGTGGTGCACAACGGATCCGTGTGTGTTACTTCAACACCTGGGCAGGCAGTCTGGAACCCGTGAAGGACTATCTGGACCGTGCGGATTCGATGGATTTAAGACCGCTGGTCGCCAACCCGAGGGATGACGATCTGCTCCGCAAGGCCCGGCTCGACTGCGACTGGTATGCGGCCAATGCGCGTTGTTTTGCGGCCCTGCGGCATGAGCGGCGGGAATTCCTTCCCGCCTGGATTACCGGCAAGGCCGGCGTGCTGGATCTGGCCAAGGCACCGCGCGAGCCGGGGGAAGAGCGCTGGTTGATCACCATGGCGCACCAGCCACAGGTGCTCGGTGACCTGGCGGGCAAAGTCTTCGGGCTCCTGGCCAAGACGGGAATCCGCCATTGCTATTACGCCTTTGACGAAGCGAGCCGCGCCATGCCCGTCTTCAACGAGATTGCCCCGCACCTCGATGTCCTGATTCACGACGAGTCTCCCTTGGCCGAGGAGGGCAGGACGAAGCTCAAGCCCGGTTGCGTGACACGTCACCGCAGCTGGGTGGCCAATCTATTGCCAGGAGAGGCGGCGTTCAATGAGGCGCCCGAGGAAAAGATCTATTTCCTGGGATCGCAGCTGGGATTGACGCCCCATCGCAAAAGGCAGATCGAGTTCCTGGGCAACCGCTTTAAGGATCGTTTTGTGGCTAGTCATGACCACAGCACGCCGGTCCCCGGACGGTGCGCGCTCAACCGCTACAAGGTGGGTTTCTGTCCGGAAGGGCGCAAGTTCACCACGCCCGCGATGAGTGCCAGCCATACCGACCGTCCGTTCTGGTCGGGTTGTTTGGGCATGGTGCCGGTGAGTGAGGATTCCCGGGCCGGCGGTCGCCTGGAATCGTTGCACAGGGCGGGACTGGTTGTCCGCTATGCCCATGACGATCTGGACGCGTTGGCCGCGGCCTGTGAACGGGCGCTCGGGATGAGCGTCGCCGAGCGTCGGCGGATCTACGAGCACTTCAACACGCACGAGACGATCGGTGCGGTGGTGGCCGAGGCATTGTCCGCCGCCTAAGCGCACCTCCCGGTCCATTGTACCTGCGACGAATCTGACATGCCCATCGCCGGGTGGGGGCCCTATTGCGAGAAAGATGATGGAGTTTCGAGGTGGATCGCCTACGTCTCGGGGGGCGGTCTGCCGACACGTGGCATTTCCTCAAATGGAGGGTCGGTCTCCTGACCGACCGTCTTTTGAACAACTCGCGATCGCGGCGTGGGACCCACGCGGCAGAGGGACTTGCCGCGCCATCTTGAGCAATCCTACGCGGCTGGGTAGCCCGCGCTCCATCGGATTTGGACTGTCTGTACTTGGTCATGTTTCCCGTTTCAGGAGAGCAGTTGGGCCGTGGCGTTCCTTGACGGCTCGATCTGGCTCTTCCCAGACGCAAAAAGCCTCCGGGAAAATCCGGAGGCTTCTTGGCGAATCACAACGCCCCTTGCGGGGTCGTCTGCCGTCTGGGGTTTCCGCTCCGCCCTCTGCCCGGCCGCCCTGGTGAGGGCGGCCGGGGTGGTTGGGCGAATCAGAACAACCACTGACTGGAGACCGGTTAGCCGATGAGACGAAGGGCGACCTGGGCGCTCTGGTTGGCCTGGGCCAGCATGGCGGTGCCGGACTGAACCAGGATGTTCCATCGCGCCAGCGAGGTACTTTCCTCAGCCACGTCGACATCGGTGATGCGGCTGTTGGCTGCTTCGATGTTGGCCTTGTTGATCGTGAGGACCTCCGCCGCGAAACCGAGGCGGCTCTGCTCGGCGCCGTTGGCGGCGCGGAACGTGGCCACGTTCTGGATCGCATCAGTGATGTCGCTCAGGCTGACATCGGCGAGGGTGCTGACCGTCGTGGCGGTGAGGGCACCGATACCGGCGGTCGTTCCGGCCAGATCGCGGCTCGCGACGGAGACGCTTTGACCGCCATCCTCGGACACTTGGACAGTCAGTCCGGCGGAGGAACCGAACAGCGCGACGCTGTTGAAGGTCTCACCGCTGAGCGAGGTCAACTCGTCCTGCAGAGCGGTGAACTCCGAGTCGTAGTTGGCCAAGTCGCTGCTGTTCTTGGTGGGATCGCTGTACAAGGTCTTCAACTCGCTCATGCGGTCGAGGATCTTGCCGGTAACCTTCATGACGCCATCCTGCGACTGCAGGAAGGAGACCGTGTTGCCGATGTTGCTGGCAGCGGCGCCGGAGCGCTTGGCCGCAGCAGACAGTTTCATGGACACAGCGAGACCGCCCGCATCATCGGACGGATTGACGATTTTCGAACCGCTTGAAAGCCGGTTGAGACTTTTTTGGAGCATGGCGTTCGAGGCGGACAGGTTGTTTGAGGCAACCGTAGCCGCGTAGTTAGTGTTAATCACGACTGACATATTATCTATCCTTGATTTATGCGACATTCCGTCGTCGCCACGGACCTGGCTTATCGGCGCCTGATCAGGCCGTTCGAAGCGTATGCTTCAAAGGGGTGGCGCGCTACGGGAGCGCACCAAAGGGGAAGGAACATATAGACAACCGCATTTTTTTAAGCAGCGGGTCCGGCAATCACTCCGGCCCCGCGCAGCGGGCCACTATCGTTTACTGCAGGAGCTTGAGCGCGACCTGGGCGCTCTGGTTGGCCTGGGACAGCATGGCGGTGCCGGACTGGACCAGGATGTTCCATCGCGCGAGCGAGGTGCTTTCCTGGGCCACATCCACATCCGTGATGCGGCTGTTGGCGGCCTCGAGGTTGGCCTTGTTGACGGTCAGTACATCGAGGGCGAAACCCAGGCGGCTCTGTTCGGCACCGTTGGTGGCGCGATAGGTCGCGACATTCTGGATGGCGTCGGTGATGTCGCTCAGCTGGACGCTGGCGAGACTGGTCACACCGGTCGCGATGAGGGAACCGATGCCGTCCGCCGTGGAGGAGAGGTCCTTGCCGCTGATATCCACGTTGGATGACCCGTTTTCAGATACAGTGACGCTCAGGCCGCTGGTGCCGAAGAGCGAGACGCTGTTGAAAGTTTCGTTCGTCAGGGAGGAGAGCTCGGCCTGCAGCGCGGTGAACTCGGAGTCGTAGTTCGCCTTGTCGCTGCTGTTCTTGGTCGGATCCTCGTACAGGGTGCGCAACTCGCTCATGCGCTCGAGCACCTTGCCGGTGACTTTGAGCACGCCGTCCTGCGATTGCAGGAAGGAGACGGAGTTGCCGATGTTGCTGGCGGCGGCACCCGAACGCTTGGCCGCAGCGGACAGTTTCATGGACACGGCCAAGCCGCCGGCGTCGTCCGATGGGTTCACGATCTTCGAGCCGCTGGACAGACGATTCAGGCTCTTTTGGAGCATATCGTTCGAGGCGGCGAGGTTGTTCGACGCGACGGTCGCGGCGAAGTTGGTGTTGATTACGACTGACATGGTATCTTCCTTGATTTTGAATTTGCGACGTCCGTGTCGCATTCGGCTCTGGGAGAAACGGTCCTTGAGCGGTCCGGCCTTGGTTCTGATTCGCGGCAAGGCCATTAACGGCGCGGGGCGGCAAAAGATTTAGAGAATATCTGCAGCGAAAAAATTTCTGACCCAGGTTTTGGCGGTTTTCCCGGATTCGGTTTTTCGCTCGGGCGGGCGGGGGTGGCGGCGAGGGCCCTTTCACCCCTAAAATAATTTTCGCGCCGCTTAACTTTTTTCCCGCCTGACCGATAAAGGTGTGGGGCAGTGTCCCCATACCCATTATGGCCAGCTTACAACTCTCAGGACTCGCCTCAGGACTCGATTGGAAGTCGTTGGTCGATCAGTTGATGACGCTGGAGCGCGCGCCAATCAATCGGCTGGAGCGGGAGCAGTCGTCTAATACGCTTAAGTCGAACGCTTTGAGGGATCTCGGGACCAAAATTACCTCGCTCAAGACTGCGGCCGGCAACCTTAAGGATCAGACCCTCTTCTCCGGTCGGATCGCCTCCTCCACCACCACCGGATCGACCTGGGCTTTGTCGCCTTCCACGGGGGCCACCGCGGGAAAATACCAGATCGCCGTTTCCCAGCTGGCAACCAACGCCCGGCGTGAAGGTGCGCTTGATATCACCCAGGGGATTGCAGCGACCAATGATGTCAGCGGCGTCACCGTGGCCACCTTGCGCACCGCCGCCACGGTCACAGCCGGCTCCTTTTCGATAAACGGGGCGAAAGTGACTGTCGGCACGACGGATTCGCTTAAGGATGTATTTGATGCCATCGCTTTGGCCACCGGCAACGACGTGACCGCGACTTACGATCCCCTGACCGACAAGGTCTCGCTGGATAGCGCTTCGAACACGCCCATCGTTTTGGGGGCGGCGAACGACACCAGTAATTTTCTGCAGATCCTGAAGCTGGCCAACAATGGCACGAAAAACATCGCAAGCTATGGCAACCTGGGGGCGGCCCGCACCGGGACTCTGCTTGTCGATGCCGGGCTGAAAACGCCGATCACCGCAGTGGACGGCGACGGGGCGGGTACTTTCAGCATCAATGGCGTCAGCATCGACTACAACGTCAACAGCGACAGCCTGAGTTCGCTGATGAAGCGGATCAATGCCTCCGGGGCGGGGGTGGCGGCCAGCTATGATGTCGTGAACGACCGCGTCCAACTGGCCAATTCCGTGACCGGTGACCTTGGAATCACCCTCAACGAAACGGCTGGCGGGATCCTTGGCGCACTGGGCCTGACCGCGGGCTACACCACGGTCGCGGGAAAAAATGCGGCATTTTCCGTCGATGGCGGCCCGACGCTCATCAGTGCCAGCAACACCCTGGACGCCACGGCGCATGGCATCAGCGGACTGAATGTTACGGTGGATTCCGCCAGCACCCAGACGATCACGGTGGCGGCCGACACGGCCAAGATGCGCAGCCAGATCGAGAGTTTCATCAGTGCGTACAACGCCGTCGGCACTTTTCTGGACGAGAAAACCAAGATCACCTCCGCCGACGGTAAGGTCACGCCCTCCGTGCTCACCGACAATCGCGATGTCCAGGCGTGGGGGCGGGATTTGCGCAATCTGGCTTTTCAGGCTGTCGCGGGGCTGACCGGGACCATCAAGCGGATTGATGACCTCGGCCTTGATCTGGATCGGAACGGACAACTTTCCATCAAGAACAGCGACAAGCTGGAGGCGGCGTTGACGGACCATGCGGGTGATGTGGAGGCATTTTTCACCACCGCCACGACTGGTTTTGCCGCGAAATTCGACACGCTCCTCGGCAATCAGGCCAAATTGGGCACGGACGCTCAGGCGCGCCTGACCAAGACCAATGCCGATATCGATCGGCAGATTGCCGATCTGGAGCGGCGGATGACCCAGCAACGTGAATTGCTAACGAACAGTTTTATTGCCATGGAAACGGCTCAATCCCGCATCCAACAGCAAAGCACGGCCTTGACCAACGCCTTTAGCAACAACACCTCCAAATGATGGCGCTCCGATCCCTTCTCTGTCTGGGCGCGGTGACGGCCGTCTTGGTCATGGCCGGATGCAACTCCGTGCCGAAGATTGCCGAACGTGCCGGGCTCGACCAGGGGGCCAATTACCAGCCCGTGAATTTCCGCGGCGAAAGCCGATTGCCCGTCGACATCCGCCGGGTCGCGCTCTTGCCGATTTATGGCGGGGTGGTGGCGGGGCCGGAATCGGCGTCCGCGTTGGACCCGGTCCTGTTGACGGCCTTGCAGCAGCAAAACCGGTTCGAAGTCGTCGTGATCTCCCGCGCGGACTGCCACCGGGTCTTCGGGGCGGAGGAGTTTTCTTCGGTTGCGGCTCTGCCTGCAGGTTTCCTGGAAAAGCTGGCCCAAGTCTACGCGGTTGATGCCGTGATATTTACCGATCTGACCGTTTACCGGGCTTACCGGCCATTGTCGGTGGGGTTTCGCTCCAAACTGGCCAGTACCCGGGACGTCCGCCTGGTGTGGGCTTTCGATGAAGTGTTTTCCGCCGACGATCAGCGCATGCGCAACAGTGTGCGAAGCTACTACCAACGTGGCGACCGCAATGCGCCATTCGATGCGATGCAGGCCGCCCTTCAGAGCCCCTTGCGCTTCGGCGCCGTGGCCGTGGAGATCATGTGCCGGACGCTGCCTCCTCGCTGATTGACTGCCAAACGCTTAAAGCAGACTTTTACACCTAAACCGCTCAAGTCTCCTTCCTCGGGGACGATACTATTTAATAACTCAACGGCGTTCCCTGTAACAACAGTCAGAGGCTGACCGTACGTCTAAACGAAAGCCCATGATTAATTCAACGTCCTCATCTGATCGTATTCTCCGGCCCGAAGGACTCGTCCTTCAGGCCAAATCGCCAGCTGCCGCCACCCTCGGCGCTGATCGTTTCAATTCCGAAAACACCGCTGCCCTCAAGGCCGCGCTTCAAGAGCAGCCTGAAATCCGTCCGGAAGTCGTGGATCGTGCGCGGCTGCTGGCGGCCGATCCTTCCTACCCTTCGCCGGACATCCTTCGCAAGGTAGGAGAGGCGCTTCTGCGCTCACCTGACCTAAGCGAACAAGCCGACTGAACTTTCCCAGTCCATGTACGCCCAGGATTACGCGCGGACCTACCGCGCCAATTCCGTCCTCACCGCCAGCCCCGGCCAGCTTGTGCTGATGCTGTTTGATGCCGCGATCAACGCCTTGGCCATTGCCAAAAGGGCTTGTGACCAGTCGGCTACAGATCCCCGGCAGCTCGAGATGGTTCACAGCAATCTGGTCAAAGCCCAAAAGATTATCGCAGAACTTCAGGGCACCCTCAATCTCGAGGCAGGAGGGGAGTTTGCCCGCACGATGTACCAGCTCTATGACTACTACGACCGGCGTCTGGTCGAGGCCAACCTGAAGAAACAGTCGGCACCCATCGCCGAGGTTGAGCGGTTGCTCACGGAAGTGCGCAATGCCTGGAGCGAGATGCTCCGGACCCAGGATACCACCGCGCCCCAGCGGGAAATGCATCACGTGGCCTGAGGATGGACGCATTCCAGACAGCCTCCCGGTTGCTCGGCGCCCTCGATGAGATGCTCGTCGAGGAAACCACGCTCATTCGCACGATGGATTTCGTTGAAGCCGTGGTGGTGAGGGAGCGGAGCGGTCCGCTGGTCGAGAAGCTCTGCTGCCTGGCCAACGATCCGGCTGTCCAGCAGTTGCGCCCCCGGGTTCAACTGCTGCTCAATAGATGGAGTCAGAATCATCATTTTCTCGATGAACAGCTTCACCGTTTGCAGATCGAATTGAGCCGGGTTTCGGACGCACGCAGTCGGCTCAAGCGGGTTCTGCCGGCCTACCTCAGCTCGACCGTGGCCGAATCACGCCTGAACACGGCGGCTTGAGGCTGGCGGTCCGAAGTGGGTCGTGCCCATCGGCCCCGGTCGGGAATGTCTCCGGAGGCAGCCCGTGTTACGTGGCTTGGTCGCGCTTTCCTGATCTACTGGGAATCGCGCAGTAGACTGACGGAAGCGAAAACCACTTTCGCTCCATTTCCAAAACACCCCGCCCTGCCGGCACCCCTCTTTCTAGAGGGGATTTCCGGACCCGTTGATTGGGTCCCCTCTGGGAAGAGGGGTGGCGCGAAGCGACGGGGTGTGTCAGGCTGGAAGGCGAGGCTGAATAGAAAATGCGATCGGTCAAAGCGTGTGCGGCCCATAGGGACTCTCGGCCGTTCCCGGAGTGCCTGGCGCCTAATCCTCAAAAGGAATGTCGATCCTCAGCCCGCGGCCGCTTCGGCCATGATGGGCTCCGGGTTTTCCATGGCTTGGTCCGCCGACGGCGGTCCCGCCATCCATTCGGCGGCTAGGCGCCTAGCTTCACCCTTCCAGTCTTTCCCGGGTTTGGGGAAGATCGCGAACACGCTTGGGCTTTCGGCTCCGGCCCAGCTCAAGCTGGCCTTCAGGCAGGGCGTACCATCGGCGAGGGCATAGCCTTGCAAGAGCACACCGCCACGCGGCTTGATTGTCTTATCCACGGTCAAAACGTTGAGTTGGATTCTGGCCAGGCCGCTCCCGTAGTTCACGGTGCGGTGGTTCTGCCAGGTGCCGTTGTCCGGGGTGGGGTCGTCAGTCAGCAAAGTGCGCTCAAAGTCGGAGAGAAAAGTAAGGAGTCGGGATTGCATGACATCAGGGCACGGAGTGCCTCGTGTCTTCCCATTCGGCCGCAATTTGAAAATCTTGAGGGAAATCTTGGAAAAGATCGCAGAATAGACGTTGAACCTTTTGATTCCCTTTCTTAGTCCTTCGCTATCACCATCGCAGCCAACCCATGCCTTTAGAGAAAGTACTAATCGTGGAGGACGAGCCGGTTGTGCGAAGTCTCCTTCAGGAGATTTTTACACGCCGCAAGTTTTCTGTAACCCTGGCCGAGAATCTTGCTCAGGCCGAAGCGGTCACCCACAAGGAGTCCTTTGACCTGGTGATGCTCGACATCCGGCTGCCGGATGGCGACGGCCACAACTTCCTGGAACGACTGGCGACACTGCCGGAGCACCCGCTGGTGGTCATGGTGACAGGGTATGGAACCATCGAGTCGGCCGTGGCGTGCATGCGGGCCGGCGCCTTTGATTATCTGGTGAAACCGTTCCGGCCGTCGCAGATCGATATTCTGATCAAGCGCGGACAGTCCTACCGGCAACTGGAACAGGTCAACCAGTTGCTCAGCGACAATTCCGAGGATATCCTGCTCGTGGGTCGCAGCCCGATCATGCAGCGCTTGCGCCAGCTGATCGAACGGGTGGCCCCTACGGATGCCACGGTCCTGATCACGGGCGAAAACGGCACCGGCAAGGAAATGGTGGCCCGCGAGCTCTACCGCCGCAGTCCCCGCCGACAGCAGCCGTTTATCAAGGTGAACTGTGCCGCCATTTCGGAGAACCTTATCGAAAGCGAGTTCTTCGGCCATGAGAAAGGCGCCTTTACCGGTGCTACCGACCGCCGGGCCGGGCGTTTTGAACTGGCGAACCAGGGGACCTTGTTGCTCGACGAGGTGAGTGAGATTCCGGGTTCGCTGCAGGCCAAGCTGTTGCGCGTGCTCCAGGAGCGTGAGTTCGAACGCGTCGGCGGCACCCGCACCATCAAGGTCAACGTCCGGATCATCGCGACCTCGAACCGCGATATGATGTCGTACATTGAAAAGGGCTCTTTCCGGCAGGATCTGTATTATCGGTTGAACGTGTTCCCCGTCCACGTCCCGCCCTTGCGGGAGCGACCGGAGGATATCATGATGCTGGCCGAGCATTTTCTCGCCCGGTGCAGCCGGCGATTTGGCTCCAAGGTCACGGGATTCTCTCCCACGGCCGAGGCCAGCATGCTGGCCTACCGGTGGCCCGGCAATGTCCGCGAACTGCAGAACACGATCGAGCGAGCCGTGATCCTGACGGAGCCGAACCGCCCGGTTTCCGCGGCGGCGCTGGGCCTGCCTTCGGGGCAGATCGGGGCAGGTGAGTCCCTGCTCACCGCGGCACCTTTCGATTTTGAGCAACCGGAGGTCATGGCCGAATCTCACACCAACGGCGCCAATGAGCCTACGGTGGTGCGTCCCATTGCCGAAATGGAAAAGCTGACAATCATGGCCGCGCTGCAGCAGACCGGGGGAAATCGCACCAAGGCGGCGGACATTCTCGGAATAAGCATCCGGACCCTGCGCAACAAACTGCAGGAATACCGGGAAGCCGGCGATCTGATCGGGGTGGAAGCCGGCGACGAATAGCTTTTTCGGAGAGAAGAGTTTAAAGTCCGGGGCGACGGCGCCGATGAAGGGCAGGAATATCCAATTTCCTCGCTCAATTATGTCCGCTGTAACACCCGTAATCTCTGAGGCCCTGATTCGTACCAACATTGTCAGGTCGGTCAGCGACGTTTTCAAAACGATGCTGAGGCGCTCCACCAAGCTCGACCATGTGTCGGTCGCTGAAGGGGATGGGGAAACGCCCACGGTTGTCCGGGATGGCGTCTTTGCCAAATCTTCGCTGGTCGTCGGCACGGTTGGCTTCCTCGGGGAAATCAACGGACTGATCTACCTCTACTTCGAGGACAGCTTTGCCCAGACCTGCGCCGGTCAGATGCTCGGCATGTCGGAGCAGGAAATGACCGAGTCGGGAGAGGAGGTCGTGAACGATGCGATCGGTGAACTCACCAACATGACGGTCGGCAGCTTCAAGAACAGCCTCAGCGACCAGGGTTTTCCCTGCAAACTCACGATCCCGTCGATTCTCCGGGGCAGCAAGTTTTCCATCGAGCCCATTAGCGATGCAATGCGCTTCATCTACACCTTCGAGTCCGAGGGACAACGCCTTGTCGCGGACATCATCCTCAAAGTCGGTGACTAATTTAATCCAGATCAATCCATGCGTATCAAGATCCTAACAGTCGACGATTCGAAAACCGTCCGCATTATCGTGCGGAAAGCCTTCAAGGCCTATGATTGCGAGATCCTTGAAGCCGCCAACGGTGTCGAAGGACTTGCCCTCGCGGCCAAGACCATGCCCGACCTCATTCTCCTCGACGTGACCATGCCGGTCATGGACGGCGTTGAAATGTTGACGAAGCTGAAGTCCGACCCGCAGCTCAAGGGCATTCCGGTCATGATGCTGACTGCGGAAGGCGGTCGCGACAATGTCCTCAAGATCGCCAAGATCGGGGCTCGTGACTACATCGTCAAACCGTTCGAGGAGGACGTGTTGATTGAGAAGGCCGGACGCATCATCGAACTCACCCAGCTGCAGGAGGCTCCTCCCAAGGTCCGTAGCCTGACGGATCCCGCCAACATTCTTTGCGTCGACGACAAGCCCGCCATCATCCAGCAGATCCAGGCCGGCCTTAAGCACACCCCTTGGAAGGTGGTGAGCGCGGCCAACCAGAGCGAGGCGATCGATTACTGCTCGAAGATGACGCCCGATGTCGTGATTGTGAGCCTCTCCCTGCCTGAAGAAGCCGCCTTTGCCTTGTACCGGCACATCCGTTCCCACGCGAAAATGAAGATGGTGCCGGTGTTCGGTCTGGTGGTGAAGACGGAGACGGCCCTGCAACAACAGGCGCAGACGGCCGGTCTGCTCGTTGTCACCAAACCGATCGATTGCGTCGACCTGGAGGCGCGCATCGTGAAATCGCTGCACCTTGACACCTCGGCCCGCTATTTTGGCAGCGAGGACGGTTACTTCACGTTGAAGATGCCGGAAAACTGCTCGCCGGCCGCCTTGGCGGAGATCGCCACGGCGCTGAAGCCGAAACTCACCGAGGCAGTCGACGCCGGCCACAGCCGGGCGCTCATCAATCTTTCGGCCATGACGTCGCTCCATATGGGTGCCATCAAGCAGATCGTGCAGGTGATGCAGCTGTGCCACGATACTGGCTTGAATTACGCCCTGATCGGCAATCTTCATCTGCAGGACGAATGCAAAGGGTTCGAGGACACCCGGTCCTGGCAGTTCTTTCAGTCGGTCGAGGACGCCAAGACAAACTTCGGGAAGACTCCCTCACTGGCGACGGCCTGATGCCGAGAATCTTTTGGGCGCCTGCTGAACGCAGGCGCCTTTTTTTGTCTATGCCAAACAGACTGGGAATGCCGGATCGAAAGCCAGTCGGAGCGCCTCGCGGATAGTCGGCTCACCAGAATGCGTCTGGTGACATTGCCGTGCGGGCTCGCCCGCGTTTCAGTGGCCATTGAAAGCAAAAAGCCTTTGCCACAGCCAGGAGGAGTAAACGGTGACGAGATGGTCTACGGGACGCGCATGCCCGTCATGAACGCATCGAATGGGCCACCGGTCGCCGGTGTGGCTTGCAGGCCCGGCCAGCTGGGACCGGATCGGTCAGGTCTCGGGGGACGGCGCTAAATGGCCGGAGTTTGGCCCGTGACCGCGGCAAGGCCCCGGGGTGGATGAAAATATCGCAGCCCAATCAGTCTGACCGCAGCCGCGCATGGGAACCACGGTGACTGACGCTCGGAGGGAGCGTGGGCAGGCCCGATCGCGCTACGCCTGAACGGTCGCGGCGATTTCTTTGACCGCTTCCGGGGCGACCACCTTGTCGATGTCGATCAGGGTCTTGATCTGGCCCTTGACCTTGGCGAGTCCGAGCAGATACGTCGTGTCGATTTTGGTGCCGAATTCCGGGGTGGGCTCGATTTCCTGGGCACTGAGCTGGATCACCTCTTCAACGGAATCGACGATCAGCCCCATCTGGATCGACTGGCCGTCCGCGGCCTTGACCTGGGCCACGACAATGCAGGTGCGCTCGGTGAACGCCGCTTCCAGCCCAAATTTCACCCGGAGGTCGATCACCGGTATCACGCGTCCGCGGAGATTGACCACCCCCTTGACGAAGGCGGGCATCTGGGGGACCGGCGTGATCTTGAGCATGCGGATGATCTCCCGGACCTTGAGCACAGCGAAGCCGTAGGCCTCGTTGGCCAGGCCGACCGTCAGGTACTTGCCGGCAAATTGGGTGTTGGTGGGAGCCTGGGCGGTGGTGCTCATGGAGAGGTATTCTTGGTAAATGCAGGTTTTTCCGGACGTTTTTCTCCGGACGACATGGCTGGTGTCCAAAGTATCGGACTGATTGGGTGAATCTTTAGCCCCGGCATCAGGCGCACTTGAGGGAGCCAGTGATCCGGTGGCCACGTTGCTGGAACTATTCTTTGCAGGCTAGGGTTTTGACCTTAAGCGCCGGCCCATTCGGACCGATTTGGGCGTACCAAACCCGGTTCATGCCCATCACTCCTCAACAATTCACGGCATTCGAGGGTGCCGTCAACCGCCTCGCAGCCGAAGCGATCCTTGCCCACGTGGGTCGGGACGATGGCATGGTGCCGGTCTACAGCCTGCTCGGTGAAATGCGCGAGCTGGTCGCCGATGATCCGCTTCTGCCAAAATCCATTGCCACGATCCAGGCGGAGGTGGAGCTCTCCCTGGATCAGGCGAAGCCCTTCACGGAAACCCTGCTCGGACGGCTCCACGAACTGATTGAGTGGCTGCAACAGTCCTTGGAAACGCTGCGCTTCGGCGGGGCTTTATCTGCGTGGACCCCGAAAGGCGCTCCCGCTGGTACCCAGCCGGCCGCCGACGTGGCCGCTCCCAAACCGGCGCCGGGCAAGGGCGATGAGCTGATGGATCTGAAGCTGGAGGGCAACCTTGAGCTGCTGACCGAGTTTCATGCGGAAGTCGTTGACCACCTTCAGCAGATCGAGGCGGCCCTACTTCTGCTCGATCAGCAGGCCGACGATCCGGAGGCCCTTAATTCGATTTTCCGCTCGTTTCACACCATCAAGGGCAATGCCGGGTTTCTGGGCTTGGTGCCGATGCACACGCTCGCTCACGAGGTGGAGTCACTGCTTGATCTCGCGCGGACGAAGAAGATTCGGCTGAATTCCGTCATCATCACCGAGATCCTGCGCAGTCGGGACACGCTGCATTCCCTGACGAAACAGGTGGGCGTTGCTTTGGAGCAGGGAAAGCTGCCAAGCGAGGTCATACCCGTCAGCCATCTGATTCTTTCAGTGAAGAAACTGGCCGAGGAGGCCAGAGGGGCCACCGTGGTCCCGTTTGCAATTCCTGCGGAGAGCGCGGCATCACGCCGGCCGGATCCCGTGGCACCGTCGGCGGTCAATGCGACCAAGTCGGAAGCGTCTCCGGTCGTGCCAAAGCCGGTCGCGGTTCCTGCGCCCAGCCCGGCGCCCGCGGCCAGTGCCACCCCGACCTTTGCGGGGGCGGGCGATAAGCCGGCCGCTTCCGGACACACGATTCGGGTCAACACCGAGAAACTCGACTCCCTGATGGATGTGGTCGGGGAACTGGTGATTGTGCAGAGCCAGATTCTGGAAACGACGCGCTCGCTCGGCATCGAAGGCTCCCCGCTCCAGCGCAATGTGAGCCAGCTGGGGCGCATCACGAAGGAGCTGCAGCATACCGCGATGGCCCTGCGCATGATCCCCATCAAGCCGACCTTCCAGAAAATGGAACGCCTGGTACGTGATCTGGCCCGCAGCTGTGTCAAGAAGGTGGTCTTCTCCACGACGGGTGAAGACACCGAGCTCGATCGCACCGTGGTCGAGGAGATTGCCGACCCGCTGGTGCACATGGTCCGCAACGCCCTGGACCACGGGCTCGAAGCGGCGGCCGATCGCGTCGCCGCAGGCAAGCCAGAGAGCGGCACCGTGCACCTCAGTGCCTATCATCAAGGCAGCAATATCGTCATTGAACTCCGGGACGACGGTCGGGGTATCAATCCCGACAACATTCTCCGGAAGGCCGTCGAGAAGGGCCTGGTCGCGCCCAACGCGAGTCTCAGTCGCGAGGAGATTTTCAACCTGATCTTCGCCCCCGGGTTCTCCACGGCGGAAAAGGTGACAGCGGTGTCCGGCCGCGGGGTCGGAATGGATGTGGTGAAGCGCAACATCGAGAAGCTGCGCGGCAAGATAGAGATTGAGTCCGAGGTGGGCCGGGGTTCGGTGTTCAAGATCAAGCTGCCGCTGACCATGGCCATCATCGACGGACTCGTGGTCCGCGTCGGACAGGATCGTTTCATCCTGCCGGCGACTTCGGTGCAAATGGCCCTCCGGCCGGCCCAGAGCGCGATTTCCACCGTGCAGGGCACCGGCGAAGTGATCGAGCTGCGCGGCCGCATCCTGCCATTGCATCGGCTGCATCGTCGCTTCAACATTCCGGCCGACGTACAAAACCCTTGGGAAGGCATCGTCATCATCATGGAACATACCGGCCGCACCTCTGCTCTGCTTGTTGATGAAATGATCAGCAAGCAGGAGGTCGTCATCAAGAATCTCGGTGCCTTCATGAAGGGGCTCCCGGGCGTTGCCGGCGGCGCCATCCTCGGTGATGGAAACATTGCCCTCATTCTGGATCCGGCCTCCCTCATGCAGGCCGCTTGATATCACGATGCCCAATCCGCTTCCTCCTACCCTCGAAAGCGTTTGCGCCGCCGCCCTCAAGCTGCCGTGCGCTCCTTCCTTGCTGCCGCGCCTGTCACTGGCCCTGCAGAGTGACACCAGTTCGTCTGCGGATATTGAGCGCCTGATCTCCCTGGATCCTTCGCTGGCCGCGGCCACGCTGCGCCTGGCCAACTCGGCGGCGGTGGCCTCGCACGGCAACGTCTCCACGGTTGAAGAGGCGGTCTTCCGGCTCGGGGCCAAGGAAATCTACCGGCTCGCGGCCCTCGCCTTGGTTGGTCGCTGGGAAAGCACCCTCGGGCCGGGCCTGCGTTGGACCGCCGGCGATTTCAGCCGGCACGCCCTTTGCACCGCGATCGCCGGCGAAGTGCTGGCCCACACCAGCGAGCAGGTCGACCCACAGGTGATCTACACGTTCGGTCTGGTCTGCGATCTGGGAAAACTGGCGCTCGCGCATGGCTGTCGGGATTTGTATCCGGCGGTGCGCTCGCGGGCGGAGGAGACCAAATGTACCTGGGAGGAGGCTGAGCGCGCCGTCCTCGGCTACCACCATGCCGATGCCGGTGTCCGCCTGCTCAAGGCCTGGAATTTCCCGCAGTTGTTCGTCCTCGCGGTGGAACACCAGTTTCAACCGGCGAAAGCCCCGGCCTCCGTCCAGCCCCTGCTGGCGCACCTGCTCGCGGCCAAGCACCTCGCCGCGGCGATGGGACCGGGTGTCTTGGAGGAAGGTTTCCTCACCACGGTCCACGGTGCCTTCCTGAAGGAATGGGGCTTTTCCGAGGATTCGCTCGATGTCGCGATGCCCGTGGTCTTGGAGAAGGTGGCAGCTTGTCTGGGGGACAAGCTCAACGAAGGTCAGATTCACCCCTGATCGAGTGCGCGGAAGCAACGCGGGGACGTCAATATATTGCGTCCGCCGCTGATGTTGGGGGCGTGCACCGATCACCCAGGGCGCTCGTAACGCGGCCCAGGACCGAAAAGAAGCGTTTCACCAGCGACGGGATGTAACCTCAAAACGATGGATCCTGATTCCGACTCAGGCAGTTGAACCCGTCTTTTCCTCGAGCTCCTATTGAGACTTACGTTAACAAGTGACACCGGCCAGTGCCTGATCGCGATGCTCCCCAACACACCCCGCCCTGGCGGGCACCCCTCTTCCTAGAGGGGATCTCCTGACCATTTGATTGGGTCCCCTCT
>Ga0075163_10002166_pt1 | contig 26499 bp, 20 predicted proteins | sample JI1023141ADNA_FD_71478 | JGI IMG/M metagenome (GOLD analysis project Ga0075163, IMG submission 71478) | Wastewater effluent complex algal communities from Wisconsin, to seasonally profile nutrient transformation and Carbon sequestration -... | ecosystem: Engineered > WWTP > Effluent > Algae...
ACTAGATTTTATGGCCCTTGGGCAGTAGATATTACAGAAGACCTAGTAGAAGGTAATTATGCAATCTTAGGTAAGTTTTCCTTGTTTAATCGGATAGTTTGATAGCATAATGCAAGCTATGAGCTTATTTTGGAGTGTATTGCGGAGCTTTTCCGTCAAGATAGCATCCTTTTAGAAATAACTTGCTTCTTAGTTAACCATTTAAATTTTTGCTCTGGAGGATAACCTTATGCAAAAGCGATCTAAATTAACTCATATTGTAAACTCACTTAAAGCTAGTCCTGAGATTTGGCAAAAGGCAATATGTAAATACTGGCAATTAGGTAGTCAAGCTGGTTTAGGGTTTGCTATTGGTGAGCCAGATGATTCACCAGCTAAGGCACTGGCTAGAGAAGGCTATGAGCTTATTACTGAAATTGAAGATGTTGCTATAGGGACAGATTGGCTTACTTCAATTATAGTAGTAACAGAATGTTATGGCCCTTGGGCAGTAGATATAACTGATAGCCTGTTGCTTACAACAGTTAAGCCCAAAACCCCTACACCTGTTATTCAGATTTCTCAAACAAATAAAAATAACATTAAAAATATTACTAAACCTCAATAAATTAATATTGGGGTTTAATAATAAATAAAATACTAAATCTTTTAGAAAATTATGGGATTATTTGGTACCAAAAAAGTGTTTTGCCCTAAAAACACTTGGACAACATTAATTTCAAACTTTGCAGCAGGAATGCCTGCTAGTTGGAATGTGACTTTTAAGTCTGAAAATAATGAAGCTATTTCTGGCGAATATGAGGAAAAACGCTATGCTTTAATCTTTCCTCAAACACCAATTAGAGGTGACTTGCGCCCTCAAATGGTTTTTGAACGCTATTGGATTAATGCTATTTATTCAGTTAAAGTCTATCCTAAAGTAGATGTAATAGCAGAATTAGATTAATAAGGAATATAGAGTAAGGGCAGACATTGAGGTCTGCCCTTTTTACTAGAAAGTAATTCTAAAACCAAATTGTAGTTGACGTGGGCGAAATGCAGTAGCAAAACGATCTGGAGTAGCAATAAAACGCCCATCCTCTTGAGGCGGTAAATTAAAACCATTTGGCCCTACTGGGAAAACACGGTTTACTTCATTAACATTTAAACGATTAAACAAATTAAAGGCTTCAAAATATCCAATAAGCTTAACTTTTTCTCCTACTGTAATTGTACGTGCTAGACGCATATCAACAGTAGCAAACCCTTGCCCACGGCCAGCATTACGCCCTATTCCATTAGGTCTATCGGCTGGGGCTGCAGTATCACCATTACGATCTAAATCTGCTCCTACCAATAAGTTAAAAGGTGAGCCAGAACTTAAAGTAATAATTGAAGAAAAAAGAAAGTCTTTTAACAAAGGGTTCTTAAGTGATCCTGTATCATAATTACCAGAGAAAACAAAACGTGCTCTAATATCTTGTAAAGACAAGGCTCTTTCTGAACTAAAGCTTAGCGGGTTTTGTAGTTCTAAAATGTCTACACGTAGAGCATCAATATAATCATCTATAGTCTTAGATACAGTAAAATGGCTTAGTACAGAAAACCGTCTAGGTAGTCTAGCAAAAAAAGCTACTGTACCAGCATTATAATAACTGTCTCCTGAGGTTTCAAAACTAATTAACTCACCTCTAGTTGGGTCAACTCTACCAGTAATTGCACTCATAATTGGGTCATTACCTACAGGTCTAACAACTGGGTTAATATTACGTGCTAAAAAGATCTTTAGCCCTCTAACCATTTGGTAGCTAGCTGAAATACCATATTTATCATTAAATACATAATTTATCCCAAAGTTTGCTTCCTGAGCATAACCATTACGTAAGTTTGGAGAAATTAAGGTATCTCGTGCAAGTTGTGGAATTATAGGTACTTGAGATGGAACAGTAGCACCTTCTGGAAAACGGCGACCAGGTAAATTAAAAGGAATAATTGAAAACGGGAAGGGCAAGACTGGAGTTACTACGGTTTTGCCATCTAGGAATTGAGCTACTGTAGCAGGGGAAAATTGAGTAGAGACATGATAAATACCATAGGAGCCAAAAATACTTAAGTGATCATTTTGTCCAGGTCTATAAAAGAAAGCCAAACGAGGGCTAAAATTACCACTATTTTTAGGTGCAAAACGGATTCTTTCTTGGTCATAACGAATACCAGCTTTAATTAACAGATTAGGCTTAACACGAAAATCATCTTGTACAAAAGCTGAGTAATAGTCATAACCTACAGAAGTAACAGGATTACCAAAACCTTGTAAGAAACTAATTGGAATTGGTAGGTTTACTAGAGGTACTCCAGTAGGAAAACCGGGAAATTGTACAGGTAAAACATTAGAAGCTACAGTAAGAAAAGCCTGTTGTGCAGGAGTACGCAAGGCTGGATCTAAAAATTGTTCGGCTGTAAAAGCTGGTAACCCTGGAATACCTAAGGCTTGGGAAAAATCTAGTGGGCTAAATACGGCTAAACCTCCAAATAAAACAGGGATAGAAACCTTTTTGTCTGGTACACGAGAGAACAGAAAGTCAAACCCTGTTTTGATTTGATGCTTACCACGACTAAACGTAATATTATTTACTATTTCAAAGGAGCGTGACAAAGAAGTCTGTGGTAGCAAAGGATCACGTCCAACGGTAGCAGCACCATTAACACCAAAAATATTTAATGAAGGGCCATTTGCATCAGCCGGATTAAGCTCTAACTCTCGTCTAGTAAAAAGAAATCTTGTTTCATAAACTATACTGCTAGTAGGATTAATCCAAGTATTATTAATCCCAATAGTATTATCATTTAGCTGTAAAATACCTGCGGAACTAGCATCTCTACCACCACCAAAATTTTGTAATGCTCCATTATAAACACCAGCATAATTATAACGAACAGTTAAACGATCATTAGGATTAATTTGAAAATCTGCCCTTGTCAAAAAGCGTGAAGAGTTTTCAGCAAATGGTATTGGCCCATTACTTGCGGATAATCCTAATTTGCGTATAGATTTAACTAATTGATCACTTATAGTAACAATATTATTTTGTTTAACAGAAAGTCGCTCAAAAGAAGCAAAATAAAAAGCTCGATCTTTTTTAATAGGCCCGCCTAAAGTAGCCCCAAATTGATATTGGCGAAACTCAGGCTTAAAGGGAGAAAAAGCATCTCTAGCACTAATTGAATCACTACGAAAGTAATTATAAAGGCTTCCATGAATTTCATTAGAGCCGCCTTTAGTAATAATATTTACAATTCCCCCAGTAGAGCGACCAAACTCAGCAGAAGAATTAGCACCTACAACTTGGAATTCTTGTACTGCATCTTGGCTAAAAGTGCTACGTACACTACCATTACCAGGCTCATTATTATCTAAACCATCAATGCTAACATTGTTATTACGAGCAGATTGACCATTAAAAGAAAGCCCTGAAGTAGCAGTAGCACCAGTAGCAGAGACTCTATCAGGAGTTACACCAGCCGTAGTAAGAGTAAAATCTAAAAAATCACGGCGATTAATTGGTAAATTAGTAATATCATCAGCAGCAATATTAGTAGCTTTTTCTGTACGTCCTTCAACAGAAATTCCACCTGAGGCTTCTACTACAACCACATCACTAACCCCTGATGGTTGCAAAGCAAAATTACATACCCCTGTTGTGCCTATTACCAAAGTAGCTTGGAAAACCTTACCAGTAAACCCATCAGCACTAGCTTTAATTTCATATTCTCCTGGGGGTAGTTGGTTAATTAAAAAAGCCCCATCTTCTGCTGTAACTACTTCTCTAATTTGGTTAGTTTTAACATCTCTTGCTATTACAGTTGCTCCACCAATAACAGCGTCTTGGTTATCTCGAACCATTCCTGTTACTGATGCCGAAGTGCCCCCGCTAGACTGGGCATAGGTTTGGTTAGAGCACAACAATACAATAGCCAAGATCACACCCGTCATTAACAGCCTAATACCTTTTAAGGCCATCATTGCTTATCTCCTTTATTTAGTATTGATTTGGATTTATAAATTAAAATTTATTAAAATTTTATTTAATAACTCTCTAAAAAGCAAAATTAAAATTAGCTTAGTGGTAGGATATTAGACTACCTTTCTTTAGCTAAATTTACTATTTTTTATAAACCTGTTCTTAATCCAACAAGTTATATAAATGAAAGAATGAATTATGTTAATAAGCCCTGAAAAATTTAAACGCTGGCGAAGGTATTTTTGTCCTGTCTGTGGCCATGTTGAATGGTTAGCAATAGACCAAGAGCTACCACAAAATTATTCTTGCCCCTTATGTGGAGTAAACCGTAACTCTATGTTAGCTATAGATGATCCTCGTTTAGCTAAACATTCTATAGAGTTTGAAGAACTTTCTCCAGGCTTTTGGCGCACTAAGAAAAAACCTCTATTCCCCGCTGATTATAACCACTTTTCCTATATTTTAGCTCATCCAGATGGATTAATTTTATATGATGCCCCTCCTTTAATTACTTCTGCTGCTATAGAAAAAGTGCTTAAGCTAGGTATCCCTAGACTTTTAGTAGTTAGCCATCAGGATTTTGTAGGGTTTGCTAGTGATTGGGCAGAACTATTAAATATTCCTATTTTGATGGGAGATAAAGAAATTCCTTTACCAGGTAATCAAATTGAACCAACAGAAATAATTAAAGAGGATCGTAAATTAGCTTTAGACCTAGAGATTATTTTTGCTCCTGGCCATTCTCCTGGCTCTTTAGCATTATATTGGGATAATCAAAATGGCAGTAAAATACTTTGTGCTGGAGATATATTAACTGTATGGCACCATAAAAATAGCCAAATACAATTAGCTATTTTTCAAGATCCTCCTGTTGGAAAAGCAATAAAAGAACTACTTTTGCGCCCTACTTCCCTACTAGCAACATGTACAGGAATACTTAAAGATCCATCAGAAAGGCTTAAAGAGCTAACAAAAGAACCAATACAAGACAAATGTGCTAAACCTTGGCGTGGAGATAAAGGCGGAATTTGGTTTGAAGGAAATTAATAGACCTTTTAATAGGGTTATTTAGAATCCCTAGGGTTGAACGCTCGGCGTTCAACCCTAGGCTATAGTAAAAGACCCTTTCAGGGTCTTAAGAATTTAAGATATCAAATGCCCAATTACTTAGTTTACAACGTATTTAGTTAAAAAACTAAAAGTTACATTAAGCTTAATTCATAAAGTCGGGAAGCTAATACATCAATTCGATCATTACCAATTAACTGAAATATCCAATGTTCAGAAATAGCTTTACGACCAAATTTGGCTCCTAAAAATGCACCAGTTAATGCACCTATAGCATCAGGAGACTCACCACCTAATGTAGCAACTTGTTTTAATCCATCTTCTAAAGATTCAGTATTAAGTAAAAACCACATGGCAGCTTGTAAGGTGGTAGGTGCATAACCAGAAGTGTCTAGGTCTTCAAATTTCATTCCTTCAACTTTATTTAATGCTTCTAGTAAGCGATCATCTTTATCCTTAGCAAATTCAAGAACCTTGTTAAAGATATCTTTTTCGTCTTTTAATAACAGGCTAATGGTGTAATTGACAATTACAGACCCATGAGTACAACGCTCATCCCAATGAGTAATACGTGAACAAGTTATAGAATCAGCTATTAATTGATCTAGATGGTTACAGCGTAAAAGCCCTATAGGAATGCCATAAATTAAGCTAGCACTACCAGCTACTTGCATAGAGCTATCATAAGCAGCACCTTCACTAGCTTCTTGCCAGCGCTCACCTTCTCGCATTCTTTCCACTACATGACGAGTAAAGCGCCCCATATCTTTAGGATGACTATTTAGCCAACCAACAAAACGATGAGCTATATTATCTGGTTTAAAGGCTCTGAGGGTACAAATAGACTCCAAAACAGAAACCATCATTTGCCCTTCATCAGTATATTCACCAGGATCAAGATTTAATTTACCTCCACCACGAGGTTTATCAATTTGACCATATTTTTGTGCAATAGCCTCACGAGTTTCCCCAATACCAATTGCTGCCATTGCATCACCGAGAGCTAATCCAAGTAAACAGCCTTCAAATCTGCTACGCATTTACTTACTCCTTGAGTAAAAATTTTTCTCTTTATTTCCCGCTATTCTACTGATTAAAACCTTTTGTCTCAAGCACCTATTGCCAAGGAAAATATTTTTCTATTCCTAGCTTATTTATAATAAAGTATATTTACTGGTGTAGTTTAGTAATTTAATAGCTATCTTAAATTGTTTCCTTTTAAAACAACTCGACAACGTTTAATTGCAGCTAACCTACTTGGATATACCATATCAATCTTTTTTAGCATATCAGCACTATCAGAAAGAATATCTGATTCTAAAGGCTCTCTGCCAAGTCTTTGAGCTAATTTTTGCAAATAAAGCTCTATTTCTTTTTTTGAGGCAAGAGGTTTAGATCTTTTAGTAGATTGCTTTGGAATAATGGGATTACCAAATAGGTCTAAATGTTTTTGTAAAGTTGCTAATTTCTCATTAGCAACTTGAACATAATTAGGATCAATATCTATGGTTATATAATGTCTGTCTAATTTATAAGCAGAAAAGGCAGTTGTACCTGTCCCACAAAAAGGATCAAATATTAAATCCTCTTTATTAGTTGTTAAACTAATAATTCTCTCCATAAGTTTTTCTGGTAATTGGCAAGGATGAGTATCTCTATCACGTTTATGTTTAATTCTATGTATATCAAACCAAATATCTGATAACTCTACTTTGTTGTTATTGCCAAGAAATTTTCGTTTTTTCACACAAGAAGGTCTTAAACAATATTCTGGAGAATCAGGGGCTACAACATATTCTAATAAACTCTTATTATTATCTTTTGATGAAGAATAATTAAAAGTAGGTTTCTTTCCAGGTTTAGTATAGTAAAGTAAGGCATAATGAGCAGGCATTATTTTACCCCTAGGTTCAGATAAAGCATCCCAAATAATCCAGTGACGAAACTCTAATATATTATTTAGAAAAGCTGCATGATGGATAGCCCATTTAGGTAAATTTAAGACTATTAAAGTGCCTCCTGGTTTTAGTGTCTTAGCCATTCTAGCCAACCATTCATTACACCATTCAATATATTGTTTTTCAGCTAAAGAATCCTTATATCTATCATAGCTTTTTTTAAGATTATAAGGAGGATCAGCAAAAGCTAGATCAAATATTCCTTCAGGATATAAACTAGCAATATTTTCTAGAAAAGAAATACAATCCCCAAAATAAACTTTATCTATTTCAATAGATTCTAAGCTTTTCCAATTACTAATAGACTTTTTGCTAGCAGTTTTTATAGTAAATCCTCTTATATCAGAGTTATTAATAGATTCAATATCAGGCTGTGTTTGAATAATATGTAAGTAATTGACATTATTTGTTTTAGTTAAAGTTTCAATACGCTCTAATACTGCATCAGGGACTATATTATCTTTTAATTTGTTTACTAGTAAATCCTTCCAAATATCAGATAAAGCAATACCATTAGGGTTCATTAGATGTTTTTTTCCACCCCAATCTTTAACATTTTGCCCACATGCAGAACAGTAAACATGTGCAACACGTACCAAATCTGTATTTAAATTTAAGTGAAAAGAAGAAACACTATTGTTTTTACCATTAGTCTTTACAAACATTAATAACCCTAAATGATTAGGCTTAAGAGTCTCTCCTCTAGCTATATTATCAAAGTTTAAGCCTATCCAATACTTAAAAACCATTTGGCTAGTTTCATCATCAAGTAAAGAAATATATTCACCCCAAAAAGCTAAATGATGAGGTAATCCATAAACAAAAAGTAATCCACCATATTTAAGGACTTTGGTAGCCTTTTTTATTAATTGAATAGTGATTTTCTTTAGCTGATAATTACTTGGCTGTATTTGATGTAACCTATCTTTTGGGTCAAAAAAAGTACTAATCACTATTACATCCATACTTTCATTAAATAAATGATTAAGTTCTTCTTTAGTAGACCAAAAAGCCATTCTCTTTACTTCTTTTAGAGGGTGATAGTAATTAGCTAATAGTTTAACAGCTTTCTAACATTAGCAAATAAAAAACCTTTGTGCCCTTTCTGTCTTTGAGGTTCTCTCCTTTTTATAGCCAGGAATATATTTTGCATATCAAAGGATCAACATGATTATGGAGGTTAACTATCATGAAAAAGATAATAAATCTGCTAGTCATAATAGCTATTGTTAGCTCTCTGATAGTAATGGCTGTGCCTGGTGCGAAGGCACAATGGAACAACCCATACTGGGGAACAACCTGGAATAACCCTACATCAAGCCTGCTGCAAACCATGACTATGAATAAAGTCTTTGCTAATAGTATGAGAAGGTCTCTTGAGCAGAAGGGTAAAGCCTTAGATCAAGGAATACCTAAGCAAAAGAAACTTACCCCATACCAGCAAAAATCTGTAATTTTCTTGCCTGTTGCCGATATGATTATGCCAAAACAGTTGGCTGAAACGATGGGAGAAACACCCAAGGATCGCAAAGAACTTCAAAAAGCGTTTACCCAATTCTTGGACGTTTTTGACCAGCAGGCCGCTATGGACAAAGAGGAAAATAATATCGCACGTGCAGTTACCTTTTTTATTGCCTGCAACTATATTGTTGCGACAGGTTCCGAGTTTGAGGAAGAGCAACTCAATTTGATGGAGAGGGACATAAATATTTACTTGGCGGAAAATGAGTATTTCTGCTCTTTTGACAACTATAGGAAGCAAGAACTTTATGAAACTTTAGTTATTCTTGGAACCCTTGCCGCAGCCGGCTATCACGACGGGGAGGAGAACGGACGCAAAGAGCAGATGGAAAGATTCCGCTCTTTGGCACGTAATAGTCTAGAGACTTTGCTAGGTGTGCCCGTTGAGAGGTTGAAATTAACAAAAGCAGGGTTGGTTATTACATAACTTCTACCCTCAAAATTATCTTATAGTTCTGTCTGATGCTTTAGGCTTTTACACTTAAGAGAGAGTATAGCTAATACTAGTCTTATGAAATTGGTAAGGTTATATTTCGCATATGTGTTAGATTCCCCAAAATTGTAGAATAATTGGGAGAATAACCGCATTATTGCTTTATCTTATTTTAGCAAATAAAAAAGCAGTGGTAGGTTTTACCTATCACTGCTTCTAAAAAACCACCTTTAATTAAAACTTAGGCATTATCACCAAAACCATCAGTATAGAAACCATTTTCAATTTGATGAATATTATAAAGATCTGCTTCTAGGTTATTAATAGACTTTCCACTAGTAATAGCTCTTAGTGTAGACATCCCGCTAGCAGCCATATTATGCCAATAAATCAGGTCATTACTACCAATAACATCTAGGTTTTTCTCATCTTTATTTTTTGGTACTACACGCATTTCATCAGCATAATTAACAGTCTTACAAGCATAAAAAGCCCAAATTTGATAACGGTCTTTACTAAATTCTGTTTTTTCTAGGCTATTACCTGCATCTTTTAAGATCTCATTCATATGAGCATCATAACCAGCCTTTGCTTTACCAGCTTGGTGAGCAGCAGAGTTGACGCCTACAACATAGTTACCTTTAGTTGATTCTTTAGCATCAAAGTCTGGGCCAGTACCATAACGAGCATGTCCCATATAAATTGTCATATCACTATTAGCTAAAGCTTGTTCAAATTTTCCTACTGCTTCTGGAGTATCTGGAGTAACAAGCTGTACAAGACTATCTATATTTCTACCTTTATAATTAAAGGATTTAGTAAAGAAACTTACACCTTCTGGTAAGTTATTTAGGTCATATCCAGCACGTTTTAAGACGTCTGCATCAGCAGTTTTAGTTTTATCCAATGTACGGTAACCATCTTGGGAAAGTTGGCTACGTAACTTAGGAACTTCTGTATTGTGCCAATTTTCCTCATCATAACCTACAGCAAAAGTAGTAGTTAAAACACCATCAGCAAAAAGTCTTTCATATTCTGGGAATTTTTCTAATTTTTGACCAGGAGCAGGACTTACACGATCTAATTCACGTAAAGTAGCGCGATCAACTACACCAGTAACAGGAAGCCCTTGTGCACGTTGAAAAGATTTAACTAAACGAGCGGTTTCACCACCTAATGAACCATCTACCCCATAAAGTGGACCGTTATAGCTCATATCTTTAAGCGCTTGTTGGACTTTCTTTACTATTTCACCATTATCAGTACGGCTTAAAGCTTTTCCACCCATTAGAATTTGTTGTAAGCGAGCATCATCAGCAAAGCGGCTATTTTGTAATTTTGCAGTTTGTCCCATAGCTGGAGCAACTTTATCTAACATAAGTAAAGTAGCTTTATCAATTTGTCCATTTACAGTAAGCCCTTGTTCACGTTGGAATTGTTGAACGGCTGAACGGCTGCCAAGACCATAAGCTCCATCTGCTCCACCACGAACAACAAAGCCTAAATCAATTAAGGCTTGTTGGACTTTCTTTACACCTTCCCCTTTTGTAGGAATTGCTCCGCCTTGTAATACTGCTTGCAAAGTAGGTTCAGAACTAAAACGAGCGCTAGTAAGTGTAGTTGGAGCAGGAGCAATAGAATCTACTTGAGTATTTGGAGTAGGAGCAGTTTTACTAGTAAGTGCGTTAGCTACTTGGTCACGAACTCTTGAACCATCTAGGCTACCACGAGAATCTAACCCTAATTGTGATTGTCTTCTAGTTGAATTAATAAAATCATTTTTCTCTAAACTAGTAGGCTTAACTGTAGTAGGAACTTGACGGCTATAAACTTCTTCGTCAATTTGTGGGGTATTATTGAGGTTTTGTACGTTATTAGTATTATTGTTGTTAACTTTCATGATTACTCCAAAAATTTATTGATTATTTATTAAATTTATAAATTGGTTATACCACTGAATATACATTCAGTTTTTTTCAATTGCAAGAAAAAAATTAAAAAAATTTTTAATTCTTTGTCCCGCTAGTCTAGGATTAAGATGTTGCTTTAGAGCAAGATAAAGTAGGGGCAGACTAAGGTGTCTGCCCTGTTTTCTTTCTGCTTTTATGTATCTTGTTTCTTACTATTACTAATACCAACATAAAATAACAGTCCACCTAGAGCAACAAATGCTAGGATTGCTATTAGGTTATTAAGTCCTGATTCTGTATTGCTTAAAGAACCTAAATAAGAACTTAAGTCTAATTTTTCATTATACTTAAATGCTGTTAAGCCTGCTAAAAGTAAACCACAAATTGAACCACCAGCAATTAAGCCAGAGCTAAATAAAACTCCTCCAGAGCTTTCTGATTCTGCTTCAGAAGTTGGTTTATTTTTGCGATCTATTAAGTATCTTACGAAACCACCAACAAAAATTGGTGCAGAAGAAGAAAATGGTAAATATAGCCCTACAGCAAAAGGTAGTGCAGCAACTCCGCTAAGCTCTAAGACAATAGAAGTAAATACCCCTATTAATACAAGTCCCCAAGGTAGTTTACCAGTTAAAATACCATCAGTAATTAATGCCATAATTTGGGGTTTTGGTGCAGGCATTTTTTGTACATCTTTACTTGCATATTTTACTTCCCCTTGATCTGTTATTAAATAACTACCTTTAGGTAAATCTCCTGCCTCAGTTTGACGATATAGTTTATAAAGATTGCCATCATTACCTCTAGCAACTGTTTCACTAGGAGAAATTTTTACATTAGGAAAAGATTTTTCTTCATAAATACTATTTTCCTTACCTCCAACACCTGGATCCATTTTATAAAGCAATTGCCCTTTGTCATCAGCTAAATATTTACCAGGAGGAACACCATTAGTTTCTACAGAAAGCCGGTGAATTTTTAGAGTTTGTCCATTTGGTGCTAGTTGTGTTTCAGCAGAAATTTGTGTAGCGGTGTAATTAGGTAAATAAACAGGAACAATGGTTTTATAAGCATTATTAATACTAGTTAAAGTAAGCCCTACTACTAGACCAGAAGTTATTGTCCCTACAATAATTGCTATTTGCATATTGCGAGGAGTACCACCAACTAAAAAACCAGTTTTTAGATCTTGTGAAGTAGTACCAGCATTAGAAGCACATATACAGACAATTGCCCCAACTGATAAAGCAATTGCTCGCATTTCTGGCCCAGTTTGTTCACGAAGAACAAAAATTAAACAAGTCATTAATAAAGTAGCTACAGTCATTCCTGAAATAGGGTTTGAAGATGAACCAATCTCGCCTGTAATACGTGATGAAACTGTTGCAAAGAAAAAGCCAAATACAACTACCATTAAAGCCCCTAGCAAGGTCATTTGTAGTTGTGGGATTAACCAAATGGCTAGAATTAATAAGATAGAGCCAACTAATACAACTGTAATAGGCAAATCTCTTTCAGTACGTATTAAAGAGGAAGCTTTTTCTCCTACCATTGATTTTAAGTCTTTGATACTAGAGCTAAAAGCACTAATAATAGTTGGCATAGCTTGTAATAAGCTAATAATGCCCCCTGCTGCTACTGAACCAACTCCAATATAATAAATATAGTTTTTATGAACATCATCAGGAACCATATCTTTAATTAGTACAGTAGTTTCTGGATACATTGGTGCAATAAGTCCATCACCAAATAACTTAATAGCTGGAATAAAAACTAAGTAGGAAAGTGCTGCGCCAGCAAGCATAATTGCTCCTACTTTTGGCCCGATAATATAACCAACCCCTAATAATTCTGGAGAAATTTCTGCTGAGACTTCAGCAATCTGTTTTGTTGTTGCAGTATTACCACGATAAAACGGAAGTACATATTTAGGATATTCATTCCAAAGATGAAAACCTGAATTAAGAAATTTATATATAACCCCTGTTCCTAAGCCAGCAAAAATAGTTTTTGCTTGTATGCCACCTCGTTCTCCAACAATCAGCACCTCAGCACAAGCTGTGCCTTCAGGGTAAATTAGATTCCCATGTTCCTTTACAATTAAAGCACGGCGTAAAGGAATCATCATTAAAATACCTAATATCCCTCCTGCAAGTGCAATAGTTGAAACATGCCATACACTTAAGTCATAACCTAAAATCAACAATGCTGGTAATGTAAAAGCAACTCCTGCAGCAACTGATTCACCTGCAGATCCGGTAGTTTGTACAATATTATTTTCTAATATCGAAGATTTAACTGTATAACGAAATAAAGTAATTGAAAGTACTGCAACAGGAATGGAAGCGCTAACAGTAAGCCCAACTTTAAGAGCTAGATAAACAGAAGAAGCGCCAAAAATAATACCTAGGATTGTGCCTAAAATCAGTGCTTTTGCTGTCATTTCGGGCAAAATTGTGTCCGCGCTAACATAAGGGTGAAACTCAGATTTCCCCTCTGGATTAGACATTTTTGATTTCCTCCTAATTGAAATATTTGGAAGTAATTTACAATGGTGAGATTAAGAAAGTGTAACAGATTCTCTATTCTATCTAAAGTATGTATATGCTTACAAACTTTAAAGATAACTTAATTGTTTAAGCCTCTGCTAAAGTTTATAGCAGACCAGCAAAACAATAAGATAAGATAGAAAAAATTACACTATATAATAATTTAAGGAGAAAGTTTAATAATGGTAGCTAGTAAAGAATCCCTCGAAGATTTACTAAAAGAACTATTACAGATGCTAAGTTGCCCTGTTTGTAAAATTAAAGTCTATATAAAGACAGATGGTAGCGGGTTTACCTGCTCAAAGTGTCATCGTACTTACCCAATCATTGATGAAATCCCTATGATGACAATAGATGAAGCTATCATAGAAAAACTAGATGATACTCCTAAAATAAATAATAATGTGTGTTAATGCTAGAAAAACATGTTTGGGATAAAGTAAAAAGAGTCTTACTTGTTAGATTAAGATCCATTGGTGATACAGTTTTAATGACTCCTTGCTTAACAGCCTTAAAAGAATGGCAACCTGATTTAGAAATAGATATATTAGTTGAATCTTTATCAGCCCCAATCTTACAATCTCATCCTAAAGTTAATCAATTATTTATTTTACCAACAGCAAAAGATCAAATTACTAAGTTACAAGCTAGATGGCACATGATTAGGGCACTACGTCATCGTCAATATGATTTGGCTTTTAATTTACATGGTGGTTCAACAGCAATGTTTTTAACTAGGCTGTCTGGGGCTAAAGTTATGGTTGGTTATAAAGCTGGCAGATACTCAAAACTTCTTTCTTTAGCTGCACCTAGCCCACAAGAAATTTGGCAAAAAAATGAAATTCATTGTGTAGAACAACAACTTGGACTATTAAAATGGGCTGGAGTACCCCTCAGTAAGGCGCCTGAGCTTAGTTTACAAGTAGTTCAATCAACTCAAGAAAAAGTATCTAAAAATTTAACTCAAGCTGGTATAAATCAAGAATTTATTGTTATTCATCCTAGTGCCGCATTTATCTCCAAACAATGGGAAACAACACGGTTTATAGAAGTAATTGAATATCTTTATAATACTTATAAATTACCTTCTGTTGTGGCAGTTGCACCATATGAAATGGCTGTAGCAAAAGAGATCAAAGAAAAAGCAAAAGTACCTGTTACTATTTTTTCTAATTTAGATTTATCTGAGCTAATGGTTTTAATTTCAAAAGCAAAATTATTTTTAGGAAATGATAGCGGTCCTGCTCATATTGCTGCTGGTTTTAAGAAACCTATAGTAGTAATTTTTGGCTCATCCAATTCACAAGTTTGGCATCCTTGGTCAAATATTCCTTACAAACTACTTAAAGGCAATTTACCTTGTATCCCCTGCCCTGGTTATACTTGTTCAGAATTCCCAGAGCCTGAATGTATCAAACAAATTGCTGTAATAGAAGTAACTAGGGCGCTTGATGATTTATTAAAAGATACAAAACTTGAAACACCATTAAACTTATAGTAAATTCAACAAACTTTTACTTTAATATATTATTTTAGAGTAGTATATTTTACTAGCCTCTAGGTAGAATAATCTTTTTAGTTTTGGTTAAAATCATGAAAAAATTAATATCAATTTGTTGCTTTATCTGTGTTTTATTTCTTAGCCTTAGCTATACACTTTCAGCTAATAACAAAACAAATGCTGCTCAAGATAAATCAAAATCCAAAAGCGAAGCTACTGAAAATGTTAATGCTAAGTTGCCTATTAGCTGGATACTTAAGCATAAATCTTTTGAACAGCTTTCTTCTTCAGCACAAGAGGCTATTTTTGAACTACATGATATAAAGCCTAATATAAATCCTAATATAAACCCAATTCCAATAGGACTAGAAGAGAGCACGCCAAACCTAGTAGACCCTAGTAAAAGTAATCTTAGACTAAATGATCCTGCAATTGATGTGTCAGCTTTTACACAAAGTGAAAGTTGTGCAGCAGTTAATGGCTTAAATGTCATAGTTGGGTTTAATGATGTTGGTAGATCTGAGGGGCGTTCAGGATATGCTTTTTCTACAGATGGGGGCACTACATTTACTCACAAAAGGCTTCCTTCTGCTCCTTCTAGATTAACTGCAGGAGATCCTTGTCTTGCATTTGGGGTTAACAATGAAATTTATTACTCTACCTTAGTTAGAACCCCTGAGGCTCCTCTTATTATTGGTGTAGCAAAATCAACTGATCAAGGAGCAACGTTTTCATCTGTAGTAGATGCTAGTACCAAAGCCAATAACCCTTTTGATGCACAAGATAAAGAATGGATGACAGTTGATACTCAAGTACAATCACCATTTAGAGGTAATGTTTATGTTAGTTGGACAACTTTTACTCCTACAGGTAGTTATATTAGTTTTTCACGCTCAACTAATGGAGCAGCAAGTTTTGAACCTCCAATAATTCTTTCCCCTGTAGATAACACATTTTCTGTGCAAGGAAGTATGTTAGCAACAAACACAAATGGCGAACTATATCTTCTTCATTTAGACAGTCATTTTAATATTAACTTTGGGATTACCTTAACAAAATCAACTGATGGTGGAAAAACATTTTCTCAGCCTATATCTATTGTAAACAATGATTTAGTTTCTAGTACATTGACAGGAACAAATCGTGTACGTTCTAGTCCATTTCCTTATTTGGTAATTGATAAGAAAAATAATCTTCATATTACTTATAGTGGAAAAGCTACTACCTTAAGGGATCGTGAAGATGTCTATTATGTTCGTTCAACTGATCAAGGGCTAAGTTTTAGTAACCCTAAAAGAGTCAATGATGATAATACAACTACAGCACAATCTTTCCCTTCTATAGCAATTACAGATGATGGTGTTATAGGAATAAAATGGGCTGATCGTCGTAATGACCCAATTAATGACAGTCTAACAGATATTTATATGGCTATTTCTAAAGACGGAGGAAATACTTTTAGTAAGAATTTCAGAATTACAGATAATAATTGGACATATGGCCCTATAGAGGAAATGCGATCGGCTGCTTATCATGGCGACTATGACACTATGATAGCAGATAATGATAATTTCTATATTCCTTGGTCTGATGAGCGCAACTCAAACCCTGATGTATATTTTGCTAAAGTAAATAAAGATCAAAATCCATTAGAACCAGATTTTAATATTTCTGTGACTAGTCCAGCAGAAAGTTTAATTGCTGGTGATACTGTGTCTTTTGATTTTAATTCACAAGCTTTTAATGGGTTCTCTGAAAAACTTAAACTAACCGCTCAGCCATCAATAGAAGGTATTAGCTATACATTAAGCAAGAAGGCCATTAAAGCTAATCAAAAAGCTAGGCTTAAAATTTTGACTTCCTCTTCTCTTGCTGCTGGGACATATTTAATTACGTTAGAAGCCAAAAGCTCTTTATTATCAAGAAAAACTACTTTTCGTATTAATGTTTTAGAAGCCAATCATCCATTTACTGCACCTCTTAATATTACTAATTCTCAAGGATATAATCTTAAGAGCAAACTCGTAGTAGATAACAAAAATACAATGCACTTAATTTTTCAGGATGATACACAAATAGTTGGAAAGAGTGATTCTATTGTAGGCCAAACCTTTTATCAGCAATCAACAAACTCAGGAAAAACTTTTTCTACACCAAGAAAAATTTCTAACCTAGATTTTGATAGCGATAGCCCAGATATAACAACTGATTCAAAAGGTAATATTTATATAGTATTTCAAACATTTGTGGATTCAATGAGAAGTATTTTATTTACAAAATCAACCGATGGTGGAAAAACCTTTTCTGAGCCTCTAGCAGTTTCTAAAAATACACAAACTTTTGTCCAATTTCCTAAAATAGCTATTGATCCTAAAGATAATATTTCAATAATTTTTTCAGAAAGGACATTTAATACGGCTACAGATACCTTTGATTTTCTCTTTATTAGCCAGTCCAATAATCAAGGCAGTAGTTTTAGTGCCCCTCGTCTACTAACAACATCTACCTTTATGAGAGTGCAAGAAGCCACTATATTTTTTAACTCTGAGGGAATGGTCTATATTATTTTTGAGGACATAAACCGTAATACAATAAACATGATTTCATCAAAAGATGGAGTTAGTTTTAGTACTAAAACCCTATTTTCTGATTCTCGTTTTTTTGTTTTTACTCCACATGCTGCAATCGATAAAAAAGACAATATTTTTGTTGCTTTCCCAATAAATCCACGTCAACAAACAAGTATTAGTGATATTCTCTTTATTAAATCTACTGATAAAGCAATGACATTTAGTTCACCAATACAGTTATCAGATAGTATGAGATCCTCTCTTAACCCTTATATAATTCCTGGTAACAATGATTCTATAGCTGTAGTTTGGCGCAATGTAGGAGCATTTGTTAATAGTAATACAGAGATTTTTTTTGCTGCCTCTAGCAATGCTGGTAAGAGTTTTGGTAAAGCAGTAAACATATCAAAAAACCTAAGTAGATCAGCTAATCCTACAGGTGTATTTAATGGTCAAGGTAGGTTTGCCATAACTTGGAGTGATGATTTAGCAGCTAAAGAAGACATTTTTCTTACTTTAACAAAATAGGCTATAGCTAAGAACTTATAGTCTAAAGAGAGAGTTTTGATTAACGTCGTTCTTTAACATAAGGTTGGCCAATTGCTTTTGGTGGATGGACACGGCCAATAAAGCCAGCTAAAACTACCATTGTTAAGATATAAGGCACCATTTGAATAAATTGATTAGGAATATCAACTACTCCTTGCATACGAATAGAAACGGCTTCAGCTAAACCAAAGAATAAACAAGCAAGTAAAGTTTTTACTGGATGCCAGTTACCAAAAATCAAGGCAGCTAAAGCAATATAACCACGGCCTGCTGTCATATTACGGGTAAAGAGTGAGTTTTGCCCAATAGCAAGGTAAGCACCAGCAGCAGCAGCTAATAAGCCAGAAATTAATACTGCCAAATAGCGCATTTTTTCAACATTAACACCAGCAGTGTCAGCAGCTTCTGGACTTTCCCCTACCATTCTAAGACGTAAGCCAAAACGAGTATAAAAGAGCACAAAATAGGTAAGAGGGACAACAAGAAAAGCAACATAAATTAAGAAGTTTGGGATGCGTTGTTCAAGCTCTAATTGTGGAGTTGAACCAGAGGAACCAAAAAAGGCTTTTGAAAACAGTGCAGGGACACCTAGAAATAAAATATTGATGGCTGTACCAATTACCACTTGATCAGCACGATACTTAATACAAGCTACTGCATGAATAGCAGCAACTAAAAGCCCTGCTAAAAGTGCAGCTAAAAGCCCTAGCCAAGGTGAGCCTGTTTTTGCAGCTATTGCAGCACCAGTAAAAGCACCTGAAAGCATAATGCCTTCTAAGGCAATATTAATTATTCCTGCACGTTCAGAATAAAGGCCACCCATTGAAGCAAGAATTAGTGGTGTAGCTAGTCTAACAGTTGAGCCAATTAAGGAAATATTAATAATATCAGCAGCATTTATCATGGATTAACTTTTCCCACCTGTATTTCGTTTTTGCAAAAATAGGAAAATAGCTTCACAAGCAACAAACAAAATAATTACCGCTTGTAGTACCACAACTAAATCTTTAGAAACTCTATCAGAAAAAATATTAATAAAAAGTCCACCTCTTACTAGTGCACCAAACAAAATAGCAGCAAGAAAGATTCCTAGTGGATGATTACGTCCTAGTAATGCTACTGCAATACCAGTAAAACCATAATTAGCAGAAAAACCATCATAATAACGATAGCGATAGCCTAATACTTCATTAATACCAACAAGCCCAGCTAATGCACCACTAAGACACATTGCAATAACAATACTACGTGAAACATTAATTCCACCATATTCTGCAGCACTAGGGTTTGCACCTACAGCGCGTAGTTCATAGCCCCATTTGGTTTTCCAAAGAAAAATATAAACCACGATACAAGCAACAATTGCAATTAGAAAGCCTAAGTTAAGTGGTAGCCAAGCTGGAAAAGCAATTCCAAAAGGAGCAAGCATTGCACTCATTCTAGGTATATGAGCTTGCTCAAAAATTGGCTTGGTCTGCAAAATAGGATCACCAGCAATACGATAATGATATTGAGTAAGATAACTAGTTATACCTACAGCAATAAAGTTCATCATAATGGTGTTAATCACTTCATGACTACCAAAACGAGCCTTTAAGAGTCCTGGGATACCTCCCCAAATACCTCCTGCAATCATTGCTGCAATCATACAAAGAGGGATTACTATCCATTTAGAAGTATCAAGGGTAAAGCCTACCCAAGCAGCAGCAAAGGCAGCCACATAAAGCTGCCCTTCTGCACCAATATTAAGAAGTCCACAACGAAAAGCTATTGCTACAGCAAGCCCAGTACAAATTAGTGGGGTAGCATAAAATAAGGTGTAAGAAATACCATCAACTGTACCAAATGCACTAGCAAAGAAAATTTCATAAACCCTAATTGGGTTATCTCCTACTAACAAAACAATAATTGCGCCAACGATAAAAGCGCTTATTACTGCAAGTAGAGGAAATAGTAATGCATCAACTATTCGTTGCATTCTGCTAGCTCCTAAATAGATTTATTGGCCTGGATAAGAAGATTTTGGCCCTTCTCCAAATGACTCTCCATAATTATAAGGAGGTGTGTTTGGTGGTGGGGTTTTACCGCCTTTATTAAAGAGAGATACACCAATTAAACCACCTAAAGCACCAAAAACAGTCATGACTATTATTCCTACTATCATTCCTATAAATGCAAACACGATTAAATTAGCTAAAACTATATCTACCCATTGCATAATCATTTGAAACACTTTAGGGTCTACATTAGGTTGTTTTTGTATTTCACGAACAAAAAGTTCTCTTAGTCCTTCTGTAGATACATTTCTATAGTTAATTACATTTAAGATCATATTTACCATTTGAATAATAATAGCGGCTACAGCCCCAGACATAGCCCCAAGCATAGCCCCTTCAGAAGAGCGTATAGGATGATTAGGGTTATTACTGCTATACATCTTAACTGCAACTACCCCACATACCAACAACCATCCACAACAGCAGTTAAGCGCCCCTACAAATGGGATTAATGAAACAACTCCAAAGATGACCCCAGAAATTAGCGCTGGTTTTATCTTACTTTGATCCATAAAAGATTACTCCTTTGTTGGCAATAAATTTAGATAACTCTAAAGATAAATTGATAGTTGCTGGAATGATGTAAAAGGCTAGTCCAAAACCAGCCAAGACACCAGTAAATGCACGAGAAAAATGTGTATTTTCTAAAATGTGAAATGTGCCAAGTAAAAAATCTATTGTTGTAGGCAACAACATCACAATTAAATAACTACGTGGAGGCAAACTTGATTGCTGATAATTTTTTATCACTGGGTAAAACAAAGTGCCTAATAATACACCAAAATATATTCCACTACATCTAGCACATACTGCTAAGGGATAACCCAAAAACCAAAAAGACCTTTCTACCATTTGATGACAAATTGGAGAAAATATCTTTCGTATTAAAAAAGCTGGTATTACTTGCCCTTGAGCTTGAAGGTAAGCAGGCATTATTGTAGCTATAACCCAACATATTACAGCCAATAAGATCAACCCATAGCTTAGCTTACTGATTTTATTTGTTTGTCCTTGGGTCATTTAGTTAAAAGACATTAAATACCGTTTATATTTTACATATCATTAGCTATTTACCCTATAGTTTTATTTTATATTTTTTATTTTAGGGCTATTTTTGTTGTAACATTTGTGCATATTGAGCTTGGAACCATTCTGCTGTTTTAGCAAGACCTTGAGAAAAACTTACTTTAGGCAAATAATTTAATAGTCTAGCGGCTTTACTAATATCAGCATAAGAATCCTTTACATCGCCTGAACGAGCATCATAATAATTTATTTTTACAGATGTACCCAATATATTAGCTAACTCTTTAGAGAGTTCTAGAATTGAGTAATGTCCACCACAAGCAATATTAAAAACTTCCCCAGCAGCGGGTTTTAAGGCAGTCATTGCTAGCAAATTAGCTGTAACAACATTTTCAATATAAGTAAAATCTCTAGTTTGTTCCCCATCACCAAAAACAGTAATAGGCTGACCTGTAAGTAAAGCACTAGCAAACCTTGGTATTACCGCAGCATATTGAGAATGTTCATCTTGACGAGGCCCAAAAACATTAAAATAACGTAGGCTAACGGTTTCCAGTCCATAAATTGAAGTGAATAATTGACAATAAGTCTCTGATGAAAGCTTAGAAAGTGCATAAGGAGAGCGCGGGGATGTAGGCATAGTCTCTACCTTAGGTAAAACAGGAGTATCACCATAAACTGAAGAACTAGAAGCATAAACAAGACGTTTTACCCCAGCATCACGAGCAGCAACTAAAAGGTTTAAAGTACCAGTAGTGTTACATTCATGTGTAGTAATAGGATCATCTATTGAGCGAGGAACAGAGCCTAAAGCAGCTTGGTGCAAAATAAAATCTATCCCTCTAACAGAGTTCCTTACAGCTTGTTCATCACGAATATCACCTTTTATTAACTCAATATCAGAAAAGTTAGTATTTAAATTTTCTTCTTTACCAGTAGAGAAATTATCTAGCACTCTTACCTGATAACCTTTTTCTAATAAACCATTTACTAGATGGCTACCAATAAAACCTGCGCCTCCAGTAACTAAAACTTTTTCTTTTGCCATTAAATCTTGCTCTCCTTGACATCTTAAACTCTAGATAATAATCTGCTTGTCGAAATGGCACAAGACAAACCTGAGCAAACCAAAATAATTGAATTAGGAAAAAAAGTTCTCCACCTAGAAGCCAATGCTCTTTATCAAGTTGCTGCTAGGTTAAATGGAGATTTTGCCCAAGCAGTAATAGAAATTGCTAGTTGTAAAGGTAAAATTATTTGCTCTGGAATGGGCAAAGCTGGACTAATAGCACAAAAAGTAGCATCTACATTTGCTTCTACTGGAATACCTGCTTTCTTTTTACATCCTGCTGAAGCAATGCATGGTGATTTAGGCATGGCTATTGATGGCGATGTAGCACTAATTTTTTCTAATTCTGGAGAAAGTGAAGAAGTAGTTCGCCTGCTTCCTCATCTACGTAGCCGCCAAGTTTTTCGTATTGCTATAACTGCTAAGCAAAGTTCTTCTCTAGGACGTAATGCAGAAATAGTTTTAGAAATGGGACTTTTAGCTGAAGCCTGCCCACTTCAACTTGCTCCTTCTAGCTCAACTACTGCACTTTTAGCCCTTGGTGATGCTCTTGCCTTAACAGTCTTAGAATTAAGAGGCTTTACTAGTGAAGAATATGCCCGTCTTCATCCAGGTGGAACTATTGGCCGTTTAGTTAGCCAAGTTGAAGACCTAATGCGTACAGACTTACGATGTCCAAAAGTCTCTTTTGAAACCACAGTAAAAGCTACTATTGCTACTATTAGCCGTGCTCGTGCTGGCCTTGCTGTAGTAGTTACTGATTCAGGTCAACACCTTGGAATTTTTACTGATGGAGATTTTCGGCGACATTGGGAAAACAGTAGCGATATAGGAGATAAACCTGTAGGTGAACTAATGACCAAACCAGGTCTTTTTGTAAGAGTAGGTACACTCGTTCGAGATGCTAAAAACCTAATGGCTGAACGCCATATTAATGCCTTACCTGTTCTAGATAAAGACAACTACGTAGTAGGGTTATTAGACTTACAAGATATTGTATAAAAGCAAATTATTTTGTAAATATTAGACTTCTCTTAGCTTACAGAGCAATTAATCTCTATTAAATATTCTCATCTCTTCTTGGTGCAGGGCGTTTAGTACGAATAAATAGCCTATAAGCAATATCATTATCTTCAGCCTCGGCTCTAGCTAGTGCAACATTACTCCCAATAACATTATCCGACACGCGCTTAAATTCATTACGATTAGGCATAAATTTCCAATCATTACCCCAACCACGACATAAACGGCCTAGATTATCGCCTGAGTCTGATTTAATACGTACTTCGCCTTTTCTTCTTAAGCTATAGCGTTTATAAAATTCAAAACTATCATCATAGCTTAAGTAATAATTTTGTGGTAAGAAGAACCAAACTAATAAAAAGATTAGCCCTGTTAAAGCTAGTGCGCCTAGGAGTAAAAACATCAAGAGTCTTCCGCCACTATTACGAACAGTGGGGTTAATTTCCATCCTAAGTTCATCCATATCAATTTTTTCTGGACGGAAAATTTCAGGGATATCTTGTGTTCCAAAAGCTTTTTGCATTGATGGTGGGACTTCTAATTTTAACTGTACACTATCAACTTTAGCCCAAAGCACTCCATGCATTGGGAAAGTTTCATCAAAAATATCTGCAAACAAAGTAGCAAATTTATTACGTGAAGGACTAACGCTAACTTGTGGAGTAGTAAATTTAACAGTAAAAGAATAGTCTGATTTAGCACGAATGTTGTTAATTTGATATGGTTGAGCAGGAGAAAACTCAAACTTATCACCTGCAATTGTACTAATACTTGCTCTTTCTGGTTTTAAGTCCTCAGCCCGCAAATTCATATTAGCAGCAGCAATTGTATGATAATGAAAATTAGACTTTAATATTAGATCTACGCTTCCTGTTAAAGGAGAATCTTCATCTATTGCATCAAGTTTAAGCTGTTCTTTTAAGGCTAGTTCTAAGGTATTTCGGTTAAGAGGCTTCATTTGAAAAGCATCTTGACCCATCAAAGTTACAATTGAGCTTGCACCAATATAATTTTGCTCATATTCCTTTAATTCTGCTAAGGGAAGAGGTTCTTTGTCACCTAATACAATTCCATAAATCATTAAAGTAGACTTACTATTAATAGGCTCACGTAAGAGTGGATAAGCCGCTACCATTTGTACACGAGGATCAGTAGCAAGAAGGCTATAAAACTCTCTAGTGTCTGCTGCTTCGTTACTTGCTCCAGTATCAGCAATATTATCTGTAAGTAACCATACTACAGCTTTACGTCCATTTAAGCTATTAAGAAGTTGGCGAACTGCGTCAGGCATACGAGTAAAACCAATATCTTGTGGGGATTGTGCGCCAACTACATCTAGTTTTCCATTTGGAGGAAAGACCCCATTCCAAGCAACATTACTAAGTGGGGTAAGAGGTAGGACAGTATTAGTAACTCTATTAAAAGTGATGATTGATATTTGATCTTCAGGTTTTGCAGTAGCAGCAATATATTGTTTAATAAATTCTTGAAACTCTGGACGCTGGTAATAATACTTGGTCATACCACGAGGTGAAGGATAACCATCAAACATACTAGCTGAATTATCAAAAAGATAATAAACATCGGTGGCATTGGCATTTTTTGCCCCTAGATGTGTTAAAAGAAAAATTAAAATAGCTAAAAAGATTGTTTTTAATGATCTAATTGAAATCAAAGCGGCAAACCTCCCCATTTTCTGACAAGGTATAAAGTGAATTGCCTGTAATAAAAGCATCAAAAATCCTAGAATCGTCTAGACTAGCGTCTTCATTACCCCAACGTTCTAATGGTTGTGCAGAATTAATCATTAATAATTTACCTGTACGATGAATGGCTAGAATATCACCTTTTATATCAACAAATAAATGTGAAGGATCAATATCTTGAGCAATTGCCATTAGTTCCCCTGTTTGATAGTCAAAGAAAAACAGGGATTGATGTACAGCTACAATTATTCTTTCTTGTGTGACAACTAAAGCATGTGCTCCACGATCTACTTGATTAAGTTTTCTTTGGCGGGTAACTTCGCCTTGTTGTAGGACTAGTTCAACTAGTCGAAAATCTTCTGTAACAGCATAAAGTCTTTCCCCAACCATTACAGGGCGAACAAAAAAGAAAAAAGCCGAAAAATTAATTGCTTTTAAACTTAAATTATTTTCTTGTCTGCTTAAGTATAAAATCTTACCTAATCCTGTTTGAAGGTCTTTTGCCCAATAGTAATAGCCGCCTGAATCTAATGCAGCAATAGGTAAAAGGTCAGTAGTAGAAGAGATTGGCTGAGTGTTTATTGGAGATTTACCTAAAATAGCATCATAAGAAAGTCTAAGTAAGGTAGATTTTCCTGTATCAGTATGCAAAATAGGGGTTTCAATATGATTAATCCTACAAGTCACTTCACTATTAAAAATAGGTCGCCAATTTTCTGGTAAAGCAACTTCTTGGCGATTTTGTAACCAGCGGTTTTCATTAGGGTGAATAGAAAAACTTAAAATCTTACGTAAACCAAATAAAATCAAGCGATCCCGAAAAATTACTGGAGCCGTTATTGGCTCAAGATATTTAATAGTCATTTGCAAATCTTCTGCATTTAATCGCCCTGTATTAGGCTGATAACTGACTAGTTCCCTACTATGGTTTGAAATAATTTTTAGATTGTTATTACTAGTTAATACCCAAAGATTTGCTTGAGAAGAAATTAGCGGAAAAGAGTCGCTACGTTCATTAAGAGGTAAACGGACTGAAGATAAAAATTTATTTCTATTAAGACTAAATAAAGCTATGGTTTCTTGACTACGTTTAGGAGCAGGCAACACACTACCACAACGCCGACAATAAAAGCCATCTGCGCGATTAAGTGTTAATTTCTTGCCATGTTGACAAGCACTACAAACTTTAATAGCAATCCCACAATGATAACAAAATCCTTGATTAGGCTCGCATTTACTTCGGCATTGATGATTTGGACAGCGATTCATAAGTAGAATTATTGATAAAATTATTAAAATGTACTTTAGCGAAAACGTATTTTATTTGCTAGTGGTTAAAGCACGAAACATTTAATAATAGCTTAGCGTTAAGTTTTGCTATTTTAACACTTCTGCCAATTTAATAAATAACACGTTAACTAATGTAAAGGTTCTATAATTTTCTCCTAGGTTGAGGCCATAGTCAACTACCTAGGTGTAAACGCCTAGGCTTGTTATGAGAGTAGCAAGCCCAGTTGAGCAGACTAAGCTTAGAAATAAGCTAGGTTACGAAGAGAGT
>Ga0075163_10002168_pt1 | contig 26488 bp, 17 predicted proteins | sample JI1023141ADNA_FD_71478 | JGI IMG/M metagenome (GOLD analysis project Ga0075163, IMG submission 71478) | Wastewater effluent complex algal communities from Wisconsin, to seasonally profile nutrient transformation and Carbon sequestration -... | ecosystem: Engineered > WWTP > Effluent > Algae...
TATACCGAATGCATGAAAAAGGATTAGAAATCCTTTTGCTGCAACAAAATCCCACTCAAAATCAAGTTAATTTTGTTGAGGGCCAATACCAACTGGATCATCATACTCTTTCTCAATTGGATTCAATCATTCAATTTCAATCTGAAGATCCGGATGGTAAAAACATTCATAATGTGGCAATAGAAGGGGATTATCATGACATTCCCAGGATCCGAAGCCTAATCAGCCAGGATATTAATTTAGTTAAGGGAAAGATTAAAGATCTTATTCCGGATTTGAGCTCCGGAGTTTATTTAGCTTCCAAAGAGGCTTTTAAGAAGGTGCTTCCACATGAATATGCTGCTTTAAAAGAGCTTAAGGATATTATCCTTGACCGAAATTTGGTTAGAAATATTTAAGACTTTTTAATTTATGACCTTACCCGAAAAAGTCTGTCTCGGCAGTACTGACTATGTTTTTAAAAATCAGCGCTCTCTTTATCATGGCAAGGTTCGGGATGTTTATGACCTTGGAGATGAGTTGTTAATGATCACAACGGATAGAATTTCTGCATTTGATTGCATTCTACCAAGGCCCATTCCGCATAAGGGTCAGGTGCTTAATCAGATTGCTTGTTATTTTTTAGAGGCTGTAAAAGACATATGTCCTGTTTGGTTGAAATCAAGTCCTGATCCTAATGTCTCCATTGGAATTAAATGTAATCCCGTGCCTATAGAGCTAGTGGTGAGAGGTTATTTGGCCGGACATGCCTGGCGTACATATAAAACTGGTCAAAGAGTAATTTGTGGGGTAACGATGCCTGAAGGGTTGAACGAATCTGATAGATTTCCCAACCCTTTGATTACACCTACCACAAAGGCTTCGGCAGGGCATGATGAAGATATTTCCTATGAAGAGATTCTGGAAAGGAAAATACTGACAAAAAATGAGCTGGACAAAATTTATAAGATTAGCATACAGCTGTTCCAAAGGGGGCAGGAATTGGCCAACAAACAAGGATTGATCCTGGTGGATACCAAATATGAATTTGGGTATCATGATCATGATTTAGTATTGATGGATGAGATACACACCCCTGACAGTTCAAGATACTTTTTATCCGAAGGCTATTTGGAGAGACAATTAAATGGAGAACCACAGATTCAATTGTCCAAAGAATTTGTCCGGGAATGGTTGATGGATCATGGTTTTCAAGGGAAGGAAGGGCAACTTATGCCACATATGCCAGATGCATTTGTATGGGAAATATCCAGAAGGTATGTTGAGTTGTATGAAAAAATTACTGGCAAACAATTTGAGAAACCGGTTTTGGAAGATGTAAATGCTCGAATTAAAAGAAATCTCATCAATCTTTTAGACTAATCGTAATCCTCAATAAGTAAATTCATTTTTAAATTTTTTAATTCTGAGAGATCATGGAGTTGATTGTTTTTGGTACAGATAACAAGACCGTATTCAATGATTTCCATGCCCTCTTTTTTGTATTTTAATTTAAACAATGCTTTAGCGAAGTGGTAATAGCAGCCTGTATAATCCGGGTCATTAATGGTTAGTTCTTTATAGAACTTTACAGCACTCTGGTAATCGTTAAGTGTTTCATATTCCTTTGCAATGGCAAATAAGAGGAAACTGCTTTTTGGGTCTTTCTTAAGTAATTGATTCAAAGTGTCTAACCTATTCATATTTTTTGGAAATGTATCACAAATTAAACACATATCTTTGTCACTCTAATTTTATCTGATGAATCTTTTAGTTTGTATTAGTAAAACACCCGATACCACTTCCAAAATCAGTTTTGATGCCAGTGGAACTCGGTTAGTTGAAGATGGTGTTCAATTTATTATGAACCCTTATGATGAGTGGTATGCTTTAGTGAGGGCTTTAGAATTGAAAGAAAAGTTTGGCGGCCAGGTAGATGTTGTTCATGTGGGCACTTCAAGTTCTGAAATGATTTTAAGAAAGGCTCTTGCAATTGGTGCAGATGCTGCTTTTAGGATAGACAAAGAACCCCTGGATTCAATGGATACGGCAACTCAGCTTGCTGCCTATGCAGGTCCTAAGAATTACGACATTATTTTTCTAGGTAAAGAGACTATTGACCACAACGGTTCAGAAATGGGGGCTTTGCTTGCGGCTATGCTTAATCTTCCTTTTTTGTCCTATGCTAATCACTTAGAACTGGAAGGAAATACTGCTACGCTTCAAGTTGAAATCGAAGGAGGGGTTGAGGTACTTAAAGTTAACCTTCCATTTATTCTTTCGGCAGCAAAAGGTTTGGCAGAACAGCGAATCCCAAATATGAAGGGAATCATGGATGCTAAAAAGAAACCATTGGAAGTAATTACCCCTGTTTCCTCTGTGCAAAAAGTGAGTGTTAGTCGGTTTGAGCAGCCTCCTGTTAAAACTTCAGTCCGAATGATAGACCCATCCAATATAGATGAATTGGTATCGATTTTAAAAAATGATTTAAAAATTATTTAATCCATAATATGATCTTAGTCTTTATAGAACACAATGATTATCAACCAAAAAAAAGCAGCCTTGAGGCCTTAAATTTTGCCCAAACCATCTCTTCATATAATTCCGGAGAGGTTAAGGCAATTTATTTTGGAACCCAAGAACTTGCAATAAATTTAGGGGTTTTTGGTGTTAAAGAAGTTTATCAAATTACCAGTGAGGCAAATTGTGGAAGTGATCAAATTGCAAATGCACTATCTGAGGCAATTGTGAAATTGGAACCAAATTATTTTCTTTTAAGTCATTCCAGTATGGGTAAGACTGTGGCAGGCCAAATTGCTGTGAAAAGTGGTAGAGGCTTAATCTCAGGAGCTGTAGGGGTTATAAAAGAGGAAAAACTTTTGTTTAAAAAAACAGTTTTTTCCGGAAAAGCCTTTGCTTTTTATGGATTCAATCAAGAAGGGGGAATTGTCACCGTAGTGCCCAATAGTATTTCAGCAGATCCCACCACTAATGGAGTTTCATCAACACTACCTATAAATATTATTTTATCGGAATCTAAAATAACTACAGTTGAGAAAAAATTAGTTAAAGGAAAAACACCATTGACTGAAGCAGCAATTGTAGTTTCTGCAGGAAGGGGAATGAAAGATCCATCCAACTGGAATATGATTGAAGAGCTGGCTGATTTGCTTGGCGCAACAACTGCCTGTAGCAGACCTGTTGCGGATGTAGGGTGGAGGCCCCACCATGAACATGTTGGGCAAACTGGAATAGCCATTAGACCAAATGTTTATATTGCTATTGGTATTTCTGGGGCCATTCAACATTTGGCCGGGGTAAACAATTCTCGAAACATTATCGTTATTAATAAGGACTCGGAAGCACCTTTTTTTAAGGCTGCAGACTATGGAATCTGTGGAGATCTTTTTGAGGTGGTTCCAAAACTTAATGAAGCCATAAGGAAGGCAAAAACTGCATAATTAAAAATACTTTTTCATAAATTAACTAAGTAACATGGGGGCTGATCAAATGCGTAAAATAGAGCTTGAAATCATCGCATTGTCGCACAGTGTGACGCAGACCCAGAATTATGCTGTGGTGTTGGGAGAAGTGGAAGGAAATAGAAGGCTTCCAATTGTTATTGGTGGTTTTGAAGCTCAGGCTATTGCAGTTGTATTGGAGCGAATGAATCCAAACCGACCTTTAACACATGATCTATTCAAGAACGCATTGTCCTCTTTTGGTGTCGAAATAAGAGAAATTATCATCAACGATCTCGTGGAAGGAATTTTCTTTTCGAAATTAATTTGTGAAAAGGATGAGGAAAGTATAGAAATAGATTCTCGCACTTCTGATGCTTTAGCGATGGCAGTAAGGTTTAATTGTCCTATTTACACCTATGAGTTTATAATGGAAAGTGCTGGGGTTATTCTTGAAGATGTGGAAGATCAAGTAAAAATTGGCGGTTCAACAAAACAAGGTAGATCAGAGGCTAGTTTTGAAAAATTCTCCACAGAAGAATTAAATAAAATGTTGCAACAAGTACTTGCAGACGAAGATTACGAAAAGGCTGCAAAGATTAGGGATGAGATCAATAAAAGGAAATGATTTTTCAACATTGAATTCACCCTTTTTTTTTAATTTATTTTGCACAATAGAAATTAAACCCCCTTTTTCTTTTCCGAAGCTTTTTTAGATAATTTTATTGTAATTTTTCTCTCGCTATTCTCTAATTTGCTTTTTAATTTGGACAATTGTTGTTTAGTATTTATCTGATTTTGAAAAAATCCAATAATTTTTACGACACTTTTTTTGAGTTTATTTTTAATCAGCTTTAAGTATTATTTTTTTTAAACACTAATTTTAATTTCATTATAATGAGATGTATTTTGTGTCTAAGGGAATATCACAAGTAAAAAAATCACACTATGAATGAATGGATTTTGATGGCTAAGCCAGTAATGAACGGCAGGTCATTTTGTGCATGGAACCTGCATTCTATATACATTTGGCTGCGAATGCCAACAAAAACTTATTTGACGGTAATTTGAATTGGGATAGAAATTCAAAAGCTTAAAACGGATTTATTCAAAAAGTTGTTTAAAATTGTTTGAATGTAATTTTATTCAAAGTTTCACAAACCTCCTGAACCATGGATTCAGAAATATCCAAATGTGTCACCAGCCGTATTGAACGTTTTCCGAACCCTGTACAATTTATTTCATGATCACGCAATGTCTTTATAAATAGATCAGTAGAAATGTGTTCCGCAAGATCGAAGATGATTATGTTTGTTTGCACGGGTATAACCTTACTGATATAACTTTGTTTTAAAAGCGTTTCTTCTATTTTTTTTGCATGAACGTGATCTGTAACTAATTTTTCCAGATGATGATCTAAAGCATGAATTCCTGCGGCAGCCAATATACCAACCTGTCTCATCCCGCCACCCATTGCTTTTCTTATTCTCCGACATTCTTCAATGAAAGACTTGTTCCCAATCAGCACAGAACCAATTGGAGCGCCAAGACCTTTCGAAAGACATATTGAAATGGAATCCACCAATGGACCTATCTGATTTGGAGTAGTTTTGGAAGCAATCATAGCATTAAAAATACGCGCCCCATCCAAATGAAGACTTAGGCCATTTTTTTTGCAAGTGCGAGATACATCTTTAAGTTGTTCCAGACTATATGCTTGTCCGCCTGCTCTGTTTACGGTATTTTCTATAACCACTAATTTGGTTCTGGGCAACCAATCAAACTTTGCCTTAATATTTTCTTCAATCATGTTCCCGTTCAGGATGCCGTTTTCTCCATGCAAAATATTTACAGCGATTTGACTGTGAAAAGCATAACCACCTACTTCAAACTGAAAAACATGGGAATGTATATCACAGAGCATTTCATCCAAGGGTTTTGTGTGGGCTTTGATCGCAATTTGATTCGCCATGGTTCCGGATGGGCAAAACAATCCAGATTCGAGTCCAAACATCCCTGAGAGTTTTTCTTCCAACTTTATGACCGTAGGGTCTTCTCTAAATACATCATCGCCAACTTCTGCCTCCAACATAGCCTTCAGCATGGAGGAAGTTGGTTTTGTTACGGTGTCACTTATCAAATTGATTCTATAGTTCATGATAATTTTATGGCATTATTCAAAAATATTGTAGAAATCAGTCAACTTTGTTGCATTGTTATTGACCAAAAATCAAATGCAAAATATGAATAAAGTGGTAAATGGACCAGATGATGCGATCAGCGATATAAAAAGTGGGATGACGTTGATGCTAGGAGGCTTTGGATTGTGTGGTATTCCAGAAAATTGTATTGCAGCTTTGGTACGGAAGAAAATCGATAAATTGATCTGTATCTCGAATAATGCGGGTGTAGATGATTTTGGACTTGGCTTACTATTACAACAAAGGCAGATCAAAAAGATGATATCTTCTTACGTAGGAGAGAATGACGAATTTGAACGACAAATGCTTTCAGGTGAACTTGAGGTAGATTTAATTCCTCAAGGAAGTCTTGCAGAACGTTGTAGGGCAGGAGGAGCAGGAATTCCTGCGTTTTTTACACCAGCGGGGTATGGCACAGAGATCGCTAAAGGTAAGGAAGTCAGAATTTACAACGGAAAACCGCATATTTTAGAAACTGCACTAACAGCGGATTTTGCAATCGTGAAGGCCTGGAAAGGTGATAAGTTTGGCAATTTAATCTATAAAGGTACCGCTCGCAATTTTAATCCGATGATGGCGATGGCAGGAAAAATAACTATTGCAGAGGTAGAAGAATTAGTGGAGCCCGGAGCCCTGGATCCTAACATGATACATACTCCTGGAATCTTTGTTCAAAGGATTTTTCAAGGAAGTGGTTACGAAAAGCGAATTGAACAAAGAACAGTTCGGTCAAAATCTTAAATGGACAAATTATGCTTGATAAAATAGGTATAGCTAAGAGAATAGCTCAGGAATTGAGAGATGGTTGGTATGTGAACCTGGGTATTGGAATTCCAACTTTAGTTGCAAATTATATTCCAAGTGGTATTCACGTTGAGTTTCAATCTGAAAATGGGATTTTAGGTATGGGCCCTTTTCCTTTCGAAGGGGAGGAAGATCCTGATATGATCAATGCAGGAAAACAGACTGTGACACTTAAGCCTGGAGCTAGTTTGTTTGATTCAGCAACCTCTTTTGCCATGATCAGAGGACAACATGTGCAGTTGACTGTATTGGGCGCTATGGAAGTGTCCGAAACTGGAGACATTGCCAACTGGAAAATTCCAGGTAAAATGGTAAAAGGAATGGGTGGGGCAATGGATCTCGTAGCCTCTGCAGATAATATCATTGTGGCTATGATGCATGTTAATAAAGTTGGGGAATCCAAATTGTTGAAACAATGTACACTGCCATTAACTGGTGTAGGATGTGTAAAAAAGATTGTAACCGAACTTGCCGTTATAGATGTTACCTCTGAAGGTTTTAAATTGATTGAACGCGCACCAGGAGTCAGTGTTGAACATATTGTCGAGTCCACAGAAGGTAGGCTAATAATAGAAGGGGATATTCCCGAAATGAGATTTTGAACAATTTTGCTTTATTTAGATTTAATTTTAAAATTTCAATAGAGTTGTGTATTTTGAATTCTACAATTAAATCGTTTTTAAATTTTATTTCTCACCGTATAAAATGCTGCCATTCATTGTTGTTTCAATTTTTTAGCAGTATATTGTGGGCTGTAAAATTGTTCAAAATATGCCAAGCAATCCATGTCTTAAAGGCGATCTCACTCCCTATGTTCCAAGAGCTGAAAAACCCTGGAATGAAAGACGAATACATCATTTGTATAACAAATTATGCAATGGGGCACCCATTAATCTGATAAAGGCTGCAAAAGCCAATAAGCCAGGTGTAATCATAGACTATTTGCTCCAAACAGCTAAGGATCATCCCTTGCCTGGAGAAAAAAGATCTGGCGTCAGTACAATAGATTACACTTACCAATGGGCCACGGAGAATACTTTTAATTCGGATGGGACAGTCACTTACTATAAGTTTTTGGAATTGGTGCAAATGTGGTTTAATGGGATGATTCGTGAAGGCGTAAGACATAAACTTGTGCTTTTTTGGTCAAATCATTTCGTGACAGGCGCAGAAAATTATGGATATTATCCTACATGGGTTTTTCAGTATTATTATGCCTTACATAAAAATGCTTTAGGTAATTTTAAAACCTTTGTGGAAGACATGGGAAGAAATCCAGCCATGCTCCATTACCTCGATGGGCGATTGAATACAAAAAATGCGCCCAATGAAAACTATGCTCGTGAACTCATGGAATTGTTTACCATGGGTGAAGGTAATTATACAGAGAAAGATGTTGCAGAAGTTGCTCGTGCGCTGACCGGATGGTATCTATACGCATATCGTAACAATACTTCTTACATAGAGCCAAATATTTATGGTCAGTTTTTCTTTGATAAAAACAGACATGATTTTGGGAACAAGCGAGTGTTGGGGCGAAGTTTTACACCTTCTACCACAACGGATGGAAATCCAGATTATAAATTTGTACACGATACCATTTTTGATGTTAAGAAAAATGAGATAGCCAGGTTCATCTGTACAAAGATTTATCGTTTTTACATGTATCAATTTCCGCCCGAGGAAATTATTACTGGTCTGGCTCAAGTCTTTATGCAAAAATGGGACATCATGGAAGTGCTGAAAACTCTTTTCAAGAGTGAGCATTTTTTTGAGGAGGAAAATATGGGTGTTGTCATTAAGAGTAATATTGATAATATCATACATTTCTATCGTTCCCTGGATTTAAAAATAGACGAAGATTATTTCTTATACGATTGGCAACGAAAGACTGACCCGATCAATAACTTAAACAGGGATGCAATGGGGGCGATATACAACCAAACAGCAAACCTGGGACAAACTTTGTTTAATCCTATTAATGTGGCCGGTTGGCAGGGATATAGATCTTGGTTAAGTGAATTTGTTTTGGTAAATCGATGGCGTTACAATCGAGATCACATTGATTATTATTTGCCTTATGATTCCACTAAATTAAAGTATAGAGAATTTTTGAAAGTACTTTCCGACAATTCTAAAGATCCTGATTTAATTGTACGAAAAGTTATTGAGTATTTCTTCACATTGGACATTCCTGAAGAAATTGTTCAAAATGCAATCGCAGTATTTAAATCCGGGGTGCCAAGCAACTACTTTGTGGATGGTACCTGGAGTTTGGATCTCACAGATGTGCCAAGGCAATTTGCTAATTTGATGAAATACCTAATCACCTTACCAGAATACCAATTATTATAAGCTTCAAAAGAATTATCTATGTCTCACGATAAAATAAATAAAAAGCCTTCAGAATTCACCCCGGATCTCGGGTTGGCGCATAATGAAGAACACATCTTGTGGAACAGAAGACAGTTTCTGATGACTGGCGGTCTAGCAGGATTAGGTACCATGTTGCTGGGTGGATTACCAGTTAGTCCTCTTATGGCTGGGGGTTTGAATGCTGCCATAGCGCCTGGTGACGAGAATATTCTGGTAATGATTAAGATGTTCGGTGGGAATGATGGACTGAACATGATCGTACCTTATTCCACTTCAGCCGGAAAAGACGAGTATTTAAAATTAAGACCCACAATTGGTCTTAAACATGGTACGGATTATAATGATCAGCACCTTCTTTCTGGATTTGGTGAAACACAATTTGCTTTGCCTTCCACAATGGCAGGACTTATGCCTTTATGGAATGAAGGAAAAATGGCTGTCTTGCATAATGTAGGTTACCCGGATCAAAATTATTCCCATTTTACTTCAATTGAATTGTGGTCCACTGCAGCAGATGATACGCATGACAAGCGCATAAACTCAGGTATTATGGGCCGGTATCTGGATCAGGATTTTCCTTCTTTTTCTGAGACTCCGCCTACAGTGCCTCCTGCTTTGAGGATTGGTTATAGTACAGACAGAATTTTTACTTCGCCGGGAAATCAACAAATGGAATTGGTTTTTAATGATCCAAATGAGTTTTATCGCCTTGCTGCATTTGGAAAACTATATGAAACTGAGGGATTTGGCGAATGCCCTCAGGGTGAAGAAAGAGCCTTTTTGCGACAATTGACGAACAATTCACTTCGATATTCCCAAACTGTTACCACTGCATACAATAAGACATCCAACAAAGTAGTCTATCCCAAAAACACTACCAGTAGGCTAGCTGAGCAGTTAGCAATCATTGCTCGGTTAATAAAGGGTAGACTTGGTACAAGAATATTTCTTGTAAATATAGATGGCTTTGATACACATACTGTGCAAAAAGATTATCATATGAGATTGTTGGGTGATGTGGCAAACTCTGTGAAAGCATTTTATGACGACCTGAAGGCTGACAATGCACAAAGTAATGTAACCACCATGACGTATTCAGAATTTGGACGTACCATTAGAGAAAACGGATCGATGGGTACAGATCATGGCAATCTTTCTCCATTGATGATGTTTGGTGATGGAGTTAAAGGTGGGTTTAAAGGAAATCCTATAGATCTAAACGATAAAGTTTTAAAAAATGGGGATACAGTGGTTTATTATGAGACACAAAAAGCAACAGACTACCGGCATATGTTTTCTACAGTATTGAAAGACTGGTTATGTTTGGATGGTGAGCTTGTAGATTACACCATGGGTAAACCATATCAGGGCATGGATTTATTTAACTCACCTTGTGGAGCTACAAAAGGATCAAATTTTAATACGATTTTGTTAGGCCATAATCCAAATCCGACAAATCATAGAATTACTGACATTAAGTTCTCTATTCAGATACCAAGTGAAGTAAAAGTTTACATTAAATCATTAAATGGAATGACACTTGCAAAATTGTTTGACAATTTTGCGCCTAAAGGTTCCTACACCATTCCTTGTGATCCCTTAAAGTGGAAAATTCCACCCGGGGAATATGTCTATCAGCTTAATGCTGGCGGAAAGTCTTTTTTGAGAAGATTTGTAATTGTTTAATTCAATTCCAATTGAAACATATGAAACGAAATATTTTCTTTCTTTTGGTTGTTCTGGCTTTTCCTGTTTATAGTCAGAATCTTGTTAGTGTGGAGAATTTTAGCAGTTGTTCCTTACCTCAAGGGTGGATCTTTAAGTCCATTATTGGTAATTATAACTTCAATATTCAGGAAAATAAACAAATGGTTATACCTGACGGGCGCTGTATGTTGAGTTACGACCAAACTGATCGTTTGGACATCAGTAGAAGAAAATTTCAACTGATAAGTCCTTCTTTTAAGATAGGTGGATTTGATCGATATTATGTGGTTTTTGATATGCAGTATTATAAACCTGTTGCTTCGTCACTTAATCTTTATATGAATACAGGTAATGGAAATGTGCTGATAAGGACCTTTCCTACTGAATTCAGAGATTATACTTCTGTAGGAACTGTACTAAATATTCCATCTACTGCGAATACGGTGAGTTTTACGATGGATTATGAATCAACAGTGAATGATTTTGGAACTAAAATAGCAATAGATAATTTCATTCTTAGTCCTGATAACAATGATTGTAACCGGTCTATTACACTAAAGTCTAATGATGCTTGCATTCCGGGTCATATAGCAGCTAACTTTTCTCAACAACCAATCACAGTGAGTTGCAGTGGAGATTATACAAACGCAGTATGGTATAAATATGTGGCTGATTTCACCGGGTTATTAGAGATTTCCGGAACTTCATCATACAACAATGTTTTGAGTGTGTTTGAAGGAACCTGCAACGCATTACAAGCAATCAGTTGTACCAATAAAGATGAATTCGGATTTGAAGGGGAACGTTTGGAATTAAATGTCAATTCCGGAAAGACATATTATTTAAGATTTAGTCGAAAAATAAATGATTTTGGCGCAGAAACCGGAACCCATTGTGTTTCACTCAAACCAATACCAAATTCTAAACCTAAGCCTGCCCATGATTTGTGCAACGACAAAATTGTAGTCCAGGTTAATGGAACTTGCGTTCAGGCAAGTAATTTGAATGCCAGAACAGAAACCACCTTGCCTTCTTTAAATCTTCGATCACGAGCAGATGTTTGGTATAGCTTCGTTGCAGTGTCAAATCAAGTACATGAGATTGTAAGCAAAGCAAATTTTGCCGAGGTTATTTCTGTTTATAAAGGAAGTTGCAATTCTTTGCAAGAAGTTGCAGTAGAAGATTTGGGGAATACACTAAGTTTTACACCCAAGGCCGGGACAGAATATTTTGTTCAAATTTCCGGTTATTTTGCCACAGTAGAAGGACAGCTGTGTTTGGAGGTAAAAGAAAAATTAAGCACTAAACCACAAAATGATTTGTGCGCTACTGCAACAGCGATTGATTTGAATAAAAACTGCAACAATATCCTCTTTGAAAACAACAATTTGAGTGCAGTTAAACCATCTTGTGTTGTGTATTCAGCTCCCGATGTGTGGTATAAGTTTGTTGCTCCCGCTGAAAAGTCTATCGCTTTGCGTATCGACGCACAGTTTGTTTATCATTGGGCTGTTTACGGAGGAACGTGCTCAGCCTTGATTGAACGGGAATGTGGACAAGCTCCTGATCCTTGCAATGGTTTTATCCGGGTGGCAGACTTAACACCAGGTCAAACCTATTATTTACAAATTATTGCAGCTACACATCCTTTGAAACCAGGTGAAGGAAATTTATGTGTGAGAATCGATGAATTGAGTAAAACTGAAGCTTTTGATAAGCTAAATCTTAATTTAAGTCTTGATTGTTTGCATGGTGTATTAGGAAAAGTGACTTATGATGTACAAGGAGGAAGTGGATCCTATTTATATACCGGACCTATTGCTACGGATATTTTTTATCCTGGCCAAAAAGTGGAAGCCTTTGTAGAAGATGCCAAAGGTTGTAGGGATTTTGCCTCATTGGAGGTGAACTGTAAATCTCCATCCCGATGTAAGAATTCCTCACTTGACATTGATTTGTTGACAACATGTTTAAAAGACAGTATTGGTCGCCAGACAGGTGAAGTGATGTTAAGTATAAACGGAAAAGGAGGAAGTGGGGCCTACTATTTTTATGGCACAGCCAATGGAAGTACTTTAAAACATGGGGATGTTTATAAAATTATTGTGATTGATTCAGATTCCTGTTATGTTATCGAAGAGGGTAAAATATATTGCCCGCCTTTTGATTGCAGCCAATCCGCTTTGAAAATTAATTTAACTTATGATTGCATTGATACATTATTGAAAGCAAAGTTGAACGTTGACGTTAGCGGTCATCTGGGCAATTATATCCTTGAAGGAAATAAATCTGACGATTTACTCGATCAGGGACAAGCATTTAGTGTAAAAGTTATGGATGATGCTGGTTGTAGTCAGGATTTAAAAGGGACAATAAATTGCAATTTTGATTCATGTGCATATTCAAGGCCGTCTCTTAATGTAAGTTACATTTGTCTGCGTGATGAATTCAATCGCACAAATGGAAAAGCAATGTTATTGGTCGATGGAAATTCAAAAGCAGGAGGAATAAAATATATAGGCAACCAGCCCGGAGATACTTTAGAGCATTTGCAAAACTATACTGTAGAATTATTAGACGCCTTTGGGTGTGGATTGGTGAAATCTGGCATTGTGGATTGTGTGCCGCTTTCAACTTATGAATCCAGCAATGACATCAAATTAATGCTTCAACCAAATCCAACAAGTGGAGAAGTGATTTTAAGTTTTTATGCTGTAGGACAACAGAATACAGCTGATCTTCAAATTTTAAATATTTCGGGTCAAGTCTTGAAATCACAAAAAATTGGTATTCATTCTGGGATAAATCAGCTACTTGTTGACCTGGTTTCTTTTGATCCTTCTCTATATTTGATAAAGGTTGGAAATAAAGACTTCACTGGAGTGGTTAAAGTTATTAAGATTTAGTAAGCGCAGATTTAACATTGTAATTTTACATTGTTTTAATCGATTGGTAAAATTCTTATGCTCTTGTTTTACATGCACGTGTAATATTATTGTTCATACTTAATATCTTTGTAGCTCAATTTGACAACAGGTAGATTTGTCTGGTAAATAATGGAAAAGCATGGAAGTTAAAGACAGTAATGGCAATATACTCGCCGAAGGGGATTCTGTAACACTTACAAAAGATCTAAAAGTAAGAGGGTCATCCCAGGTTATTAAAAGAGGAACAAAAGTTAAAAATATCAGATTAACAGAAGATCCAGATGAAGTGGATTGTAAAATCAACGGGTCTAGTATTGTGCTCCGAACAGAATTTTTAAAGAAGGCATAGTAAGTATTTTTTTAATTTATGGATTCTTCCTTCTTTTAATTACAGTATTATTGATTAATCTATTCTGCTTATATAAAGCAGGCCTGAAACGTTATATTTGATGGTATATTGACTTGGAACAGCAATTCTTATTCCCTAAATTGGATTTAGGCAATGATTCGGAAAATCGCTCTACCTCACAGAAAAAATCTTATAAGTAAGGATCGGTCAAAGCACTGTATATGCCAATCGGCTTAATCGTGTTGGACAATAAGTGAAGGGATACAATTTTTTAGAAAAGTCCCTTTATGTTTCCGTTTATATCAATATCAATTAACTCAGCTGCAGGAGTATCTGGAAGACCTGGCATACGCATCATTTCACCTGTTATTGGAACCACAAATCCAGCGCCTGCTGCCAATTCAATTTCCCTAACCGTAAGTGTAAAATCTCTAGGACGACCAATTAAATCCGGATTGTCAGACAAAGATTTTTGGGTTTTCGCCATACATACCGGTAAGCTTCCAAATCCTAGTGAATTAATTCTTTTGATGTCCGCTTTAGCATCTCCGGAATATTCTACCCGCCCAGCACCATAAACTTTTGTTGCAATGGCCTCAATTTTATCCTCCAATTTCCAATCCCACTCATAAACGGGGATAAAAGGCGTATTCCAATGATCTGCTTTTTCTGCGACTTTTGTGGCGAGCTCTATTGCGCCATTTCCACCCTTAGCCCACACCTCTGAGAAAACAGCTTCCGCTCCCAAAGCTTCACATTTATTCTTAATTACTGCCAACTCTTCATCACTATCCTTGTCAAACCTATTTATGGCAACAACTACAGGCAGACCAAAAGATTTTGCGTTTTCCAGATGCTTTTCGAGGTTTGCGCAACCTTTTTCAACTGCCTTAGGGTTAACTTCTCCCAATGTTTTTAGAGACTGTCCTCCATGATATTTAAGAGCTCTTACAGTAGCTACAATTACAACTGCGTTAGGGGATAGTCCAGCTGTGCGGCATTTAATATCCAGGAACTTTTCAGCGCCAAGATCAAAGCCAAATCCAGCTTCAGTAACTACATAATCGGAAAGCGACATGCCCATTTTTGTGGCAATAATGGTATTTGTTCCCTGGGCAATATTTGCAAATGGGCCGCCATGTATAATTGCGGGGTTTCCTTCAATAGTTTGCACAAGATTAGGTTTTATGGCATCTTTAAGTAAAGCTGCCATGGCCCCTTCAGCTTTTAGATCTCTGGCGAAAATAGGTTTTCTGTCCAGTGTTGTGCCAATGAAGATATTTCCCATTCTTCGCTTTAAGTCTTCAGGGTCTTTAGAGAGGCAAAGAATTGCCATAATCTCAGAAGCAGCTGTTATGTCGAATCCTGTTTCTCTTGGGATACCATTACCGGTTCCACCCAGGCCAATGGTGATTTTGCGGAGTGATCGATCATTCATGTCCATAACCCGTTTCCAGGCAATTGTACGAGGATCAATTCCCAAACTGAATTTTTTATTTTGGATGTTGTTGTCTATTAAAGCAGCGAGTAGGTTGTGTGCTTTTTCAACTGCGGAAAAGTCTCCGGTAAAATGTAAGTTAATGTCCTCCATTGGAAGGACTTGGGACCATCCTCCTCCGGTGGCACCACCTTTGATGCCAAAGACAGGTCCAAGAGAGGGTTCTCTCAATACTACAGTTGTCTTTTTACCGATTTTGTTAAGCCCTTCGGCTAGACCTATGGAAGTTGTGGTTTTACCTTCACCAGCTGGAGTGGGGGAGATGGCAGATACCAAAATTAATTTACATTGTTTTACTTTGTCCTCATTGATAAGGTCGAGCGGTAACTTGGCTTTAAATTTTCCGTACAGCTGTAAATCATCCTCATGTATACCTAGTTTTTGGGCTATTTTGTTGATATGCTGAGGAGTAATGGATTGCGCAATTTCTATATCTGAGTTCATAAATTTGTTTGTTTGTAATTAGTCCCAAATCTGCAAAAATTAATCCAATTTTAGTCTTTAATTATAATTTGTTAAATTTGGTTATAAGATTTTAAACTAAGGACTCTACAAGCACAAGGTCAATTGGTCTATGTCATTTAATAAATGATGAAACCTCAGATGCTTCATGATGTATTTTTACCTTTTTTCTCTTTCCAAAAAATACTTTGCATTAAGATTTAAACATGAATCCATGGTTACTCCTATTTTGGAACTTTGTTTTTCAAGTTTTGGAAAAAACAAAGAGTCATTTACCAAATTAACTTTAATAGCTTCCAATTTTTTTTGCACCTCAGGTGAGGAATAATCAATAGAAAATTCAGGTTTAATTTTGAATACAGCGCATTTTTCTATTTTGCCGTTATAATTATATTCATTTACTTCAAATAAAAGATTCAGACGGTTGTCTTGAAGAAGACTATCCAACAGTATTTTACCGTGCTCTCCAGAGTAGTATTGATCCCAAATAATTATGGTATTAAGGGGAAATCTTCTGTTCAATTCAAGAATGGATAAGGTTCGTTCGTATTTATTTCCATGTGGATCTATATTGAGTAACACACTGAGGTAGGGTGCGTCATAAAGCAATAAATATGAAGAATAAAGAGGTTCAGATTGCATTAACTTGTGTTTAGCTTTGACCAGGACTTCCTGGGATGTTTTAATGTTAAAATCATCTTTTTTGAGTGCATATTTTCCATAGTGTAGCGTAAAAAAATGTATGCCAATCAAACTACTTACAAATACTGTATTAATCCATCTGCCTGTTTTATTTCTAGAGATAAATTCAATTGGTATCCATGCAAGGATAGAGATCATTGGCATCACTGCAAACATGACTCTTGTCAATCCATAGGAGTTAAATCTTCCAGCGGCCCAGGCATAAGAATGAAAAAAGTAAAACCCCATTACGGATCCGACAATTAGGATGAAGAAAATTTTCGCATTGATATCTGAAAATTTTCGATATAATACTAGTGGGAGAAAGATAATTAAAATTATACCTCCAACAAACATAGCTGTTAAAATTGGTCCTAACATTTCAGGGGTTTTAAGAATAAAATGGAAAGGGCTGCCTATTCCATAGAATGCACCATTCACAGGGTATGGGATGTTGTGGATTGTCCAAAAAAAATCTCCATTATGGTACTTCATGCCTAGTAATCCCATTACTAAATGCCCAAAGGATAAAAGTGGGATCAATAACCATTTGTGAATGGATAGCAATAATATTGCTGCTAAGATTAGAATTATCAATCCCTCTGATCGCACAAAGGGTAAAAATGAAATAAGTATGGTGGAAGTATAGTATCTGCCTGAAAAGAATCCAAGGACAGCCCAGCTTAAAATATTTGCACATAATGGTTCCGTAAGCCCTGAGGGAATGACTTTGATGCTGATTAAACAGAAGCCAAGAAAAAGGGAAGGCAGCCAGTTGAATTTCAGATCCAGTTTTTTCCCTATAAGATAAAGTGCAATTTGGCAGGATAGGAGATTTAATAAATTGAAACACTGTATCCCTTTAAATCCTAATAGGGCAAAAGGAAATGCTAAAAGTGTAAAAAACGGTTTTCCCCAATGATCGTAAAATAGATCTGGATGAACACATGCATATTTGGCAATTAAAAAATGGGTAAGGCTATCCCCATCATCGCCAGTTCCATCAAACAAAAATATTCTAAGAGAGTAAACCAACAAAGTTGACCCAAGAACAAAAAGTATGGTGCAGTGTGCTCTGATTATATTTATCAGGGGTCTCATGTTTCATAATCATTGCAGATTCAAAACATAAATATAAGTGAATTACGGTCACCTAGGATGTGGAAATTGTAAAATTAATTAAGAATATTCTCTCCGAAAAGAATGCCTTTTTTAGCATCGTAACTTGCCACGCCAGAATGTAAATATAGTTCTTTTTTATAAGGATATTCCCTGGCATCAACAATATACACTTTACATCCTAAAGCTTTTGCGAGTTCTTTATTGGTATTTCTCCAGCAATTAGCTAACTCCTCGGTAGTTTCATCGTAGGATTTTTTCCACTTTCCCGTAAACATTACCTCCAAATATATTATACCGTTCTTAAAATTGACCAAACGGCTGCAAAGACCATAATTTACCCTATAAACTACATCTGCGCTAAGGAGATGTTTTCTATTGATTTCTTGAATGTTGATGCCCATAAACTCATTAGCACATAAAGTATGCCAATGTGTTTAATTAACTAAAATATTTTCGAATATTAGACTTATGTTAAAAATAAGTATTATATGAAATGGCAATATAATATAATGTAAATGATTATAATTGTTAGTGTAAATGCTGACAATTTATAAATTTGTGATATAAATTAAAATATTAATCATATTACAAAATATTGTAATATGTGTTAATTTTTGTTCTTTTATTGAGGATGATTAGTTATTCAAAATGAGGATAAAGTCTGAATTTATACCCTAAACAACATAACTGAATTTATCTTGAAATTCATTTATGATTGCAAGGTTTACGAAATTTCAGCTATTATGTCAACGAATTATTTATTGAAGAATAATAATCCTTCTGTTGGATTGAAATTCGTTCTTAAATATCTTAATCAAATACATGCCCGCAGAAATTTGATCTGGTTTAATATGAATGTAATCTTCCAATCCTGGAATTTGTTTTTTGAGCAAAATCTTTCCATGGAAGTCTATTAATAATAACATACCGTTCTTTAACTTTTCATCAATCACAACCCTGAAGGCTCCAAGATTAGGATTTGGAATGATTTGTATTTCTTCTATAAGATTACTCTGATTATAAAGTGGATCACACATATGGCTGAAACGTTTAACGCATTCATTGCTGTCTTTCACCACTAAGCTTATGAGACGTTCACTAGTTTGAATAGTATCCGCCTGTTGTCCAGTGCTCCATAAATAAAAATATTTTGAAAACGGGTTTTCAGGCACAAAATAGACCTTACAAGAGTCAGTTAAAGAACTTGACTCTGAAACTACTTTGCCTTTTATTTCAGGATACAATGCAACTTCCTTTTCGACTATTGAAGTGCAACCATGGTCATCACTAATAGTTAATGTATACTTTCCAGGTTGAAAAATTTTAGTAAAACTAGTTTTATCTCCAGTGCTCCAGTTATAAGATGTAAAATTTCCTGAGGTCAGAACAATGCTGTCACCAAAACAAAATGAGTCAGGGCCAAATATCTCTGCCCTTGTTTTTGGCCAAACTTTTACATAAAATGAACTTCTAATCGTAAAATGATTTTGGCAGTTCATATATAATTCTATTGGATAAAAACCATCGTTTTCAAAATCCAAAACAACTTCATGGGCTTTAGGAATTTTCATACTTTGCCATGTACTGGTTATGTCCCTAGACTCAAAAAAGTAGCCAGCTTTTACTAAATTTGAATCATTAAGAATGAGGGATTGTCCTTTACAGACATAAAAAGTATCTACTCCAATCCATGTGGAATTATATATGATTGGACTATTTTTTGAAATGGTCAATACTTTATTTGTTCGGTTGAGATTGTAGTCATTGTTATTGGGTATTTTAACGATTTCTTTACTCATAAGAAATCCTAAAGAGTCATATCTAACTACTAGGTAATATGCTTGATTAGATATCGCTTTTGGGAAGTAAACTCCAACAGAGAAATTGGTATCTACCAATACACTGTCTGCGCGCAGCAATGCAGCGCGTCTGTCTACTATTTTTGTAGAATCAGATGCATCGCGTAATTCTACCAATACCCACCTGATAATATCAGGAGGAATAATTGATATTTTTTCTAACCCCTGATAATTTATAGGACGTAAGTTGAAAGGTTGTGTTTTTTGAACTTGACCTCTTGGGCCGAGGTAACATTCAGGGTCTACTGGTGTTTCAATTTTTGCAAAAACAGGATCTGCAATGCAACGACCGGATAAATTTGCATCCATCCAAGCTAGGCGATTACGTATCCAAGTTTTTAAACGTCTGATTTCGTCAGGATAAGAAGAAGCAATGTATGCATTGAATCCTCCAGGATTTGTTCCTAGAATTTTCCACTTTGAAAAATGTCTTTTTTGAGCAGCATCTAAAGTGTCAAATGCATATCTGTCCAAATACCGAAAAAGATAGTTTGTGTCCCATATGGTCTTTCTTAGTTCGAGGTATCTGCATTTTACATTATTTAAATAATTACTGTCCCCCAATAACCTTCTCCATAGTATTGGTGTAGGTAAAGTTGCGGGCATGCAGCCATCATACATCCATCCGTTTGTTTGGCCTCCAGAACAAAAGCTTGCATTTCCAAAAGCAAAATTATAATCCCAAACGGGTCCGGCTTTTAACATGCCATGACTGCCATCCAACTCTTGTTTTTCCTTATAGAAATAGCTGCTGGCCTTATATGCATCAATGTTTCGTGAGAATTCTGTAATCAAAAAATAATCAATGAATGAATTCACACTTAAATATTTCTTATAACCATTTTTTGGGTCTGAAAATCCGGGAGATGCGATCAGCTGTTCTACAGTGTCGATGAAGTTGCGAATGTAGGTCTGTTGAGCAGGTTTGATATCCTTTGCGTCAGGATAATGATATAACCAGGTTACATCCTGATTGTTAGTGGATTTAACTTTGGAAACAAAACTAAGATCTGTTGTACTATTCTTCTTATCAATTTTCATTATGTATCCTCCGGTCAGTTCATTTCCGCTAAGATCCTCAGGATTAAGTTTAGCAACATCTACTCTATTAGGATCACGTTTAATCGATTCTGTAAGAATATATATGCCTACATATTCATTATTTAATATCAATTCACAAAACTTTGTTCTTGGTCCCCAATGTCCCATTTCATTCCAAAGGTGGTATGTAAGTACGTTACGCATCATACTTATATCGTTATAAGGCGCATATAGGACCCAGTCTTCTTCTTTGGGCATGTCAATCAGTGAAGTGTCCAAATCATTACCTGATATACTATCCCGTAATTCAATGCCATATTGCTTCTGAGGATATGACTGCGAACTGTTTCCTCTGATTTCAATGGCAATGAAATTATTGTAATTAAATTTTTTATCCTTCAAATAATTCATCTTACCCGGTCCATTATAAATGATCTTCATGTGAGCAAGAATCTTCGGTTCATTAGCAATGGTTTTGCCTCGGGTATCGATGATGCAGATTGGAAGATCAGAAGAGTCCAGTTTAATGGACTGTGCTGAAATACTCAAGCAAAGGAAATTGAAGAGGAGAAGTGTTTTAATCATTATGGTTAAATTAAAATCAATTTAATTGCAAATTTGAGAAATGGTAGATAAAAATTAATAATAAATATCAATAATTGACATGTTTGAATGGTATTAGATAATTAATATAATTTATCTTATTAAAGTAAGATCTCCAGCAATCTTAAATGGCCTTCCATCAGTGAAATTGCCCGAAATTAGATACACATAGGTCCCGGCATTGCAAGGTATGCCTTGGAATTTTCCATCCCAGAAATTTGTGGCTAAATTAGTATGAAATATAAGTTCCCCCCATCGGGTGTATATTTCAATTTGAATCGTACTTATACCTTCAGAAGAGATTTCAAATTTGTCATTTAAATTATCATCATTGGGTGAAAAAATATTAGGTACTATTATTTTGTGGCAACTTTTATATTTGATCGATGCAGTGAGAATGCTGTCACATCCTGCATGGTTTTTAAGTGTTGATTGAAAACTTCCTGGTGTATTTACTTTGATATTTCCAATTTGAATAACTTCACCCTCGCAAAGTGTGGAGTCTAAAAATTTTAACGATGCATTATTTACTTTTAAATTTAACATTAAGGTGCTGTCACATCCAAATTGGTTTATTAGTTTTTGGGTATAGAAACCTTGTTTTGAATAATTAATTCCATTTAAAGAAAAACTTTCACCCTCGCAGACTTGATAGCTCATTAATTCTGAAGAACTTGGAAATAATGAAATATTACTAATATAAACACTGTCACAAATGCCAGGTTTTCTCAATGTGTCTGTAAAATGTCCAGCAGTTTTGTAAAATTTATTCCCGATTTTAACAGAATCTCCTTCGCATATTGATAATGAAAAATTACGTATAGGTATTGGATTTAAATTGATATGATGAACAATAATAGAATCACATAGATTATTTAGTTTAAATGTGTCATTTACTATTCCCTTATCGTAGTAATATTTATTGGCAATTAAAACAGAATCACCTTTGCAAATATTGTGATTAATATTTGCCTTTTTAAAACTATCAACTTGTAAATCTAGTATAGTCAAACTATCACATCCTAAAATATTCTTAGATTTGATCTGATAAACTCCAGAAATAAAATATTCATTCCCGTCTATCAATAATGTGTCACCAAAGCAAATGCTATTTGATCGAAGAATGGTATCCTTCCTTATGTAGTCAATAATAATTGTTACTATTGAGTCGCATCCCAAATGATTAGTTTCCAATTTAGTATAAGATCCTTCTTTAAAATATTTAATACCATTTATTTCAATGGTATCCTCCTTGCATATTTCTAAATGCAAACTAGAGATACTTGGATTTATGGTTTGTACATCCACTATAATAATAGAGTCGCACTGATATATGTTTTTAAATGTGTCTTTAATGGTAGTTGCGGTTGTAATTAAATGGCCATTTATAATCAATGTGTCCCCAGAACATATTGATATACTATCGTAAATAGTGTTTTCAACTTTTTTTGATTCTACCACAAACTCTAATACAATTGTGTCACATGATAAAGGGCTCGTGATCCTAATAGAATTTTTGCCTAGTTTTAAATGTTCAAATCTTCCATGATTTTGGCTTGCATTATCATTTAATATAAAATTATTATTTGAAGATATAGGAATGACTGAAACTGAAATGAAGGATAAACTGTCAAGACAATTTAATTTTAGATTGGAACTATCAATATTCGCTTTTAAAGGAATGTTGATAAATTCAATCTCATAAGAATTAGTCATTTCGCAACCACGATTATCCCTTATAGTAATTTCATATATTCCGCTAATCAAGTTATGAAAAATGCCTTCATTCTGCCAGTTCCCATTATTTATACGATAAGTATATCCAGGTAGTCCTCCTATTCCATTTATTATTATCGTTCCATAATTATTGCATTCCTGATGCTGAAGAAAAATTAAAGAATCTGATAATGGAATAAAATTTGGTGTATGGATGATGGTGTCTATTATGGTTCCACAGAAATCAAATATTTGTATAAAATTAGTGGAATTTTTTGATAAATAAATTGAATCTGATACTGGTATTGGAATTGAATTTATTTCAATTCTATAATTTTTGGTTCCACCATCAATTTCTATTTTAAAGGGTATTAGTTTAGCGTCACAATCTGTATTTCCTGGAATTAATTTCAAACTGATAGGTTTAGGCAATTTTGAAGAAAATGAAATATCACAATGAGTCTTAAATTCTCCATTTTGACCGTTAGATGCACCATAGTTAATGGGTGTTTGTGTGGATCCATAAAACCATCCATGGTTCCCGCCTGTCATGTTAGGAATGGAAGTAGGTATAATATTATTAGTAAATAAAATATATCCACCAGAACCACCACCACCTTGTCCTATTCCATGACCATTGATGCCAGTTGTAACCCAATAGACATTACCTGCATTTCCTCCATTTGTATTTATGGTGAAGTTGAAACCAGTTATATTAGCAGCATCAATCAATATAGTGCCACCAGCACCACCCCCACCAGTTGCGTCACAACCCTTATCTCTAATATTCCCCTTTGTTACATCAGAATCTAAACTAGATGAACCATTTAAGTTAAAATTTAAATTTCTTGATGAGATGTTTAGTGTATTGGTTTTAATTATCACAATTCCACCGCCATTTCCTCCAGAAGACCCAGCACTGCATTGTAAATTGCTATGTCCTGCGCCTCCTCCTCCTCCCATAAATATTTTGCTAGAAGTACATGGATAATCAACTTTTAACCCTCCAAGACCATGAGAAGCTTGTGAGATAGGATAAAAATCAAAGTAGCCGCCCTGTCCTCCATCACCGGCAAGGGATCCTCCACCACCTCCTGTGTTGTGATTGTTCCCACCACCACCACCATTAGCTTGTTTACCTCTTGCATATTGTTTGCCTAAAATGTAATTGGCAATTCCTTCTCCTTTTTTTCCACCATCCAAACTATTGGCTGAAAAAAATGATCTGAAATTTTGAACAACGTCTGGGGCATGTTCTACCTGTCCTCCTCTAAAACCTAGTCCACTTAAATCGATATTCCCTTCGATTTGTGTATGATTTGAAAAAAAAATAAGTACACCACCTTTTCTCCCATCAAATGGTAAACAACTTAAATTACAAACAGAAACCGAATCAAAAACTGGAACATAAATTAGTTGGACTGTTCCATCTGTGTCATAATTATTATCTAACTCAAATTTTAATTTGACTGTATTTCCATTAATTCTATCAATTTTATTTACCTCATAATTTCCGGCATTTTTGATATCTTTTATATTACCAAAGTTAATTGTATTTGACTCATCTATTTGGGCACCTTGCATTTGGATAATTAATACTGTATTTCCAACGTCAAAGAGTTGCGGATCTTCAACAGTAACAACATTTTTATTACAAATGTCTACTACTGGACTATATTTGTTTATGATTCCAGATATGCAAGGAGGGCATTTGTCAGGAATATTTATGGTCAAATTTGAAATACAACCAGACTGATTGATAAATTCAAATTCAGCTATTCCTGTTTTTAAATTTGAAAATGTTAATGAAGGTTGCCATTGAATTTGCCCCTTCACTCTTGCTCTAATAAGTTGGTTTGATAATTTATTGCCAAAAATTGCTATGCCATTCTCACCACATGTGCTGCTGTCAATTGAAATTGTAATTATTTCTGGAATTGTAAAAAGTGAAACCTCTTTTACAAGGGATTTGTGCGCATTTAAGCTTGGGGTTTCATTATTGATTCTGTTAATCTCAATTTTTATTTCAGCAGAAGATTGAATTATATTTTCACATGGAATATTTAAAATAATCAAATCATTAGGAGCCAAATTTAAATTATAATCAATAAATTTGCTAACGCCATTTATTTCAATTTTGAACTTTAATGATTTAATATAATCTGTTCCAACATTTAATACTCTAATATAAGGACAAACTTGATGACCACACACTGAATCTGGAATAATTAACGCAGTAATATTGGCGTCATTGGGAATTACTGATTGACAATTGTTATTGTTAAACAATTTTGGACGTGTCTGTTCTAAATGGAAAATCATTCTATTTATTTGCCCTTTTGTAAATTTAAAGGGAAAACAATTAGAATAATCCATATAATTATTATTGTCATCTATAACATCTGGGGTTTCTGAATTACATGAATTCGTACTACAACTTGAAAATGGAGCACTATTATCAGGTGGGGTGTCGCAAACATAATCACCTTCTGTTATGCAATTAGTATTTTTGCATCCTCCAAAGAAAGTGTGATGCAAGCCAAGATAATGCCCCAATTCATGAGCAGTAACCCGAACCCCTGATTCTGTGTTCCAAAATTTTGACTCCACTACAATGCCATCCAATTCACAAGATGCTCCCGGGAAATAGGCATATCCAGCTAAGCTACATCCGAGTCCTGTTTCGAACAAATCAGTGACTAGCCAAATGTTTAAGTATTGATCGCAAGGATAAGAAGAAAGTGACTTGATTTTCTGATCATTATTTATATCGGTGGAAGGATGGTTACAATTAAAAGAGTTAACTAATTCGGACTCTATTCTGGAAATACCAGATATTGGTTTTTGGTTGGTATCTCTTTTTGCCAAACAGAGACTAATTTTTGTGTCATTTCCTTCTGCTGAATAGAATTGATTTCTATTAGCCAATGCATCATTTAGCAATTGCAAACCTTTTAATATTTCAAAGTCAGATATATTATTTCCATTGCCAATTGGTGTGCCTGGAGGAGTAATTATATGCAAAATCAATGGGATTTGGTAATCAAGTCTGTTGTCTTGAATTGATAACTTATTTATGTAATTGGCATATTTGCTTTCATTTTGCAAGATTAATTGACCTATATTTATACTGGAATCAGCCCACTTGCTAAATATTTTTTCAAAACCACAATATGTTTCAAAATTTACTTGACTAAATGAAATGTTTGGGATAAAAATGGAAATTAGGATATAGCAAGCATGAAGTGTAGTATTCCAAAAACCATATAGTTTATTTGATAAATTTTGGCTTTTCATAAGTGCGTGTTATATTTTTGACAGGTATAAAACACAAAGTGTGTTGATATGATAAAGTTAATAAATATCTAATAACCTGACTCGATTTTTATAAATATTATAAAAAATATTGTATTTGGGGTAGAGAATTATAAAGACTACTATAGTTACTTTAATGAGGAGAATTGAAAAAAGTAAGCTATTTAATTTGCTTTTTATTTAAACTGTATTTATGAATTATTTCAAGATATATAAGATGCAATTACTTTTGCCAGTTATTGATCAAATTTTAGATCTAAATAATGATTATTAAATTTAAATCATATAAGTAGTCCCGACAGGAATCGAACCTGTATCAAAAGTTTAGGAAACTTCTATTCTATCCATTGAACTACGGGACCTTCAAGCTCTAGTGGAGCAAAAGAA
>Ga0075163_10002169_pt1 | contig 26487 bp, 23 predicted proteins | sample JI1023141ADNA_FD_71478 | JGI IMG/M metagenome (GOLD analysis project Ga0075163, IMG submission 71478) | Wastewater effluent complex algal communities from Wisconsin, to seasonally profile nutrient transformation and Carbon sequestration -... | ecosystem: Engineered > WWTP > Effluent > Algae...
CTCACAGAGATCGAAGAAGATATTGATGAAGGCATTCGTCCATGGCTCGCGTGGTAACGCATAATAGCTGGCTTTGGCATCCAGCGCGGTTCGAGAGTGGTAGAGCAGTTGACCCTCTATGGTGTCAAGATCCAGATAGAGATAAGGCAGAAGTCGAACGAGGCTGGAGTTTGGCCTACCAGCGATGCGTTTTCTGACAAAGGGATCTGACCCCAGATCCGTAAGGGCAGTACCTCTTGTGGAAGACCACCACCGCAGGTCACATGTAGTGCTTCTTTTCAAAGTCCCCTCCAAGAACGCTTCTCCAGGTGAAGACCCGTGAAGCGCCATGTAGTCCTGATCGCATTGTTGGCGCTCGGTGATCAGTGGCGGGCTGTTGTGCCTCCAGAAAGTTGGATCATCAGGAAGACCCGTGATGCGCTGATAGTCGTTCATTTCAGATCCCATCGCAATGAGCGGTAGGATAAACTCATCACCGTGGTCGAAAACGTGCATGACCGCATGCGTCTGGATCTCTTCCGAAGACAGTTCGGATGTCAATTCCAACGTGTAGTCCAACTCGATCAGTTCTGGGAGGGACGTGTCGGAAGCCCATTGCTGCCTATATCGCAGATCTACCCGGTCGATGCTTATTCCATTCTGAGGGTACGCCAGCCGCATCGGGTGTGCAGCACAAGCTTTGCAACTCAATTCCAGCGCACGCACTTGAGAAGTACCACTGGTCAGCCAAAGCTCCAGAGTGAACTTCGCTCCGTTGCTATCGCGCGGTGTCAGGCGAATGCGATCTACCGCCTGTGGCCCTATCCCTATCGAGACACGTTGAGCAAAGAAGTCGCGCTCCAACCGCCGTGCGGATCGGTAGGACAGGGGTGATATCGGGAAGTAGGAGTTCAGTCCAAGTGGATCCAGCAGTGAGAACGCTCGGGTCGTATTGAGGTTGATGAAATAGCGGTCATGCACTGGCGCTATGTTGATATGGCCGTGCTTCAATTCCAGCGCGTCGAGACGACCCTGCGCGAGACCAGCATTGTAATAGGCATGGATCATTTCCACCGGCTTGTCCTCCTCATGGCTGACCATGTCCAAGAAGAGCTTGGCCTTGGTGCGGGGTATAGCTCTTAGCCCTTCCGCCGCTGCGATCACCCGTTTTTGGAGTGCATCTTCGGGTAACACCGTCACCGCGACCAACTCTGTCGGACAGGGTGTCAAGTTCAATACCGAAGTCGCCTTCAGATCGGTAACGGCGATCACCTTTGTTTGATAGCCAACATAGGCGATGCGGATCGAGTCGAACAGCGCAACGACGGGCAGGCTGAAGAAGCCATCCGAATTTGTGATCGTGCCGTTGGTGGTGTCATCGAATTGGATGGCCGCATACTGGAGTGGACTGTGATCCTCACCATCGATCACGCAAAATGCTCCAGCTTGTTGTCCGAAAACAAGAGCATCCGCCGCCGCAAGAGAAAGGGCGCACAGCATCCTGAGGGGGACAGGGGAGCTATAGTTCACCTTCATGATGGCCTTTGAACGCTTCATGATCGAGCAGTTCAGCTTTGTTCATGATGAGCGCTTGAACAATGACCTTCCATTGTTTAGTGTGTTGCTCAAGCACGGTCATGGGTTTCGCTGAGGTGTCTTCCCGCTCAACAACCAGGTCCGCATTCATCCGATCCAGCATCGCTGTGGCTTGACCAGCCTCGATCGCGCTTCTGGCTGCTTCAGCGAGAAGGATGAACTCTTCATGGTGCTCGTCCTTGTGGCCGCTTTCGTTCAGGATGGTCTTGAGCGCGTCATACTTCACCCGCCAATCGCCGATGGTCTTGGCCGTTGCTGGGGGGGCGGCAGGCCGTGGTTCGGCCAATTGGTAAGCGAACACGAAGTACCAGATACCTGCGACCAGGGCAAGAACGACCGCGACGACCCACTTCCTGCGTCGCCACCAGCTTAACGCATCAGGTCGCGCGGATCTTGGCGGTGGTGCGCCAGTAAGATCGACTTGCTTGCGACCGAGTACATAGGCCGACCACGCCTTCTCCAATCGCTTTCGTTCCTCGCTGTTCGCGTTGAGCGAAAGCATCTTCCACTGATACTGCCCGGCGGGATCTCTCCCCTCCAAGTCAATACCGAACTCGGCAAGGGTGCGTTTGGGTTCGCTGGTCATGGGGTGCGTGCGCGATGGCGGTTCAGTAGGACAGCACTATGGGAGATCTTGTTCGCCGCGTTCAAAGTTGGTATCTAGGACGGGTCGCCATCATCTTATGAGCCGCTGGATACGAGCGCTCAACGTATCGGCGAACAGTAGAGGCGCTGCGCAATGGCGACCACTGATCGGCAGGAACTGCTTGGGTTCCTTCGCGTTCCGGAACAGATCTTCGCCCATGGCGAAGGGGATCGTCCGATCCTCCCGGCTGTGGACAACGAGCACGGGTGCCATTACCTGACTGATCCGCTCCTTGGCAGCGGGACCATTCTTGGTGGCGATGCGCGCAAGGAAGCCCATCTTGGAAGTACTGACCGCGATGTCGTCATAACTGGTAAAGGCTCCTTCACTGACAAGCCCATCGCATTGCTGGCCCACCTCAGCAGCCAATAGAACGGCCAGATGCCCGCCGAGACTTTGGCCGTAGATGAGCAAGCGGTGGTAGCCGCCTTTCTCTTTCTCCGCAAGCACCTGTGCGAACGCCGCGCGCGCATCGCTGAGCAAGGTGCTTCGTGATGCGGTTCCAGTTGAAAAGCCATAGCCGCTGTAGTCGAAGAGGAAGACGCAGTATCCTCTTTCCACTAATGGCATAACGGTCTGGTATTCCGTGGTGATGTTGCCCCCATTGCCATGCAGGAAGAGGAGCATCGTTCCGTTGGGTTCAACACGGCTTGGCCGCATGGTCCAAGCGTTCAAGCGGTGCCCCTCCGTTGTTCCGAAGACCGAACTCTCGATGGTGAAGGGTTTTTCGACCAGCACATTGTTCCGGTCCACGAAGGTTGGCTGCCAGGCAGGACCAGCAAGTAGCACGAAGCTGGTGTCATGATCGATCGGATCCACGAACACACCCTTCTTCGCTTGCGGCGGAATGACCTCGGGTTCCAGGAAGCGCCGGTCGAACGCACACGCTGCGAGCAGCGCGCACAGTAACAGGTACAGCGATATGGCCAAAGCTGTCTGCGATGGTCGGCCTTCAACCGCTATCCTGTGCTTCGAGCGTTCGATGGTGATCATGGGTCAATGCCGAAGTCATGCCCCTTGAAGGGTACGCCTGCCTGCGCCGTGCTACCGAGCCAGACCCAGGCGTACTCGCCGGGTGGCAGATCCTGCACGGTCACTTCATAGAGCGCGTCGCCTAGTGTGCGGATGCTGAAAGGCACGCTCGTGCCCGGCGATACACTACTGCTCATGGATCCGATCCCGAACCGGCCCGAACGGAAACGGCGCGCATCGCCATCCGCTTCCAACCTCACCAGGATGAACTCCGCTGGACTGGCGGCGTGGGCCATGGGCGTGAGCAACTGCCCGCCATGCGGCATGGGTTGCGGGACCGCAAGTGCGCGGAAGAAGAAGCTCGCGCCGGTACCGATCCGCGTCCGCGCCTTCGCATCCGCAAAGCGGGCGATCGTGCGCATTTTCGCAATGCCGAAGGTGAAGAGCGTCCCGGCCAGGCCTTTCAAGCGGACACTGCTGGTGATGCTGGGCAGCAATTCCACCGGTGGCTGCGTGCCGGTTGTGGCATAAATACCCGGTCGCACGGGTATCGCAGAAACAAGCTGCTGCACGGGTGGTACTTGCGCTGTGGCCGTGCCAAAGAACAAAGCGAACGCGAGCACCAGAAGATGGATCGGGCATGACTTCCACGGCCGGGCTTCTCTGGCATTCGATCGATCGCGATGTGCGGTAATCATGGTTCTTGTGCTGGGCGCTGCTCAATGTGTATGACTCCGGTGGCTTCTATCATGCGCTTGCCCATGAGAAGTTGCTCGGTCATCAGGGTTTCATTGAACATTCCACGATCGTCGATCATGAACGGCTCATTCAATACTGCGAAGCATGCTGACTTGCCACCACCACGGGCACTTGGGGGATAGGAGACCTGCTTGCCCATGCTCGCCGCAACTGCTTGCAACGTGGCAAAGGCCGATCGCACGCGATCACCAGGCACCGTTGTACCGTCCGGTGCCATGAGCCGGAAGGTCAATGCTGGCGAACGGCCAGGCCCTGCCACGATCTGAACGTAACTGTACCAGGCCGAGGGCATGGGTTGCCATCCTAAGGTGAAGGCGATGAAGTCGGCCTTATGCACGTAGTCGTAGTCGGGTTCTGTTCCTTCCAGTTCGACAAGACCGGCCATACGATCGAAGCAGCCATACCATTGGTCCGACTCCCATTCAGCAACGGGGCGGCTGAGATACGCTTGATGCGCCGCGAACTCTTTCAGACGAACATCGCACCACGAGTTGAATATCTCGCTATCGATGCGGGATTGTTCGAGGCTCGTGATGAATTCAACGATGTCAGCGAGATAGAGTCTCAAATGCTCATCGCTCTTCTTCGGTTCCAGGGATGACTTGAAGTAGACCGTGAGCACTTGATCAGAATCGGTCAAGGCATGCTTCTTAGTGAGTTCATGGAGGTAGCCGTTGATCTGCTCCCTGTGATCACTGGTGTAGGTCTTGTCCTCTATCAAGATGTAGCGTTTCGCACCGGAGGTGGTGGCGAGTATGACGAGCACATCTATGTGGACTTCTTGCAACTTGACGTCAACAGAGCGATAGTCCGGGACGTGCAGTTGTCGCCTCTGATAGAGCCAAGAGATGAAAGCACGTCCGATCGCATGCATTCCACTTGGATGGTCTTTGCATGTCATATCAGCCCATTCGCACAGCCAGGCAAGGAAAGCGTCTTGGCTCAATTCGCTCTTGGCGTGATGAAATATGTTCGGGGTAGAGTTCACCATCTTGGCCAAGCCAGGAAGTGATGCGCCCAATGTCTAAAGAGCAAACGGAGGGGCTCAATGCGTATGCCCTCCGAATGGTTATGCACGACTGTCGTTTCGTGCGCGTGGTTATCGTCGTGGCTATGACCCTCCTTCTCGTCATGGCTTTGGGTGGCATGGTCATGGCCGTCGCCGTCGCTGTGCGGGGCGGGCATTTCGACATCCTTGCCCATCGCATTGCCTTGGGCGTTGGTCTCCTGTTTGTCAGAAGCTGGCGTGCCACAGGCAAAGAGCAAGGAGGCGGCCAGTAGCGAAAGAAGCGTGAATTTCATGTGCCTTGGTTTTCCTGAAAGGGTGTTGGTTCAGTCGATGTTCTCGTCGTGTCCTTGATGCGTACTTTCCAGCGCACGCACCATTCGCGGTGGTGCAGGCTGATGATGGTTCACTAGGAGCGCGCCTGCGCCCGCGATGACGAACATGTTGAGGCCCACGGCCACGCCGACAGCGGCGGTACACCAGATGGTGGCGGCCGTGGTGAGGCCCTTGGAGTAAACAGTGGCGGCATCTTTGTACACGATGCCCGCGCCGAGGAAACCGATGCCCATGACTACGTTGGCCACGATGCGCGAGGTGGCGACCACGTCCTCCAGGTGCCCTGCAATGCTGGTGAAGAGCGCGGCACCCATACAAACGCTGGCATAGGTTCGCAGGCCCGCATCACTGCTGGGGCGGTCGTAGCCAATGACCGCCCCGAGTACGGCAGCGCCAAGCAGCTTTGAGATGATGATCATTTCTTCACTGATGTCGATCGGATGCGTGTATATCAGTTCAACCATAGTTCATTCCTGTTCCTCTTCAGATTTTCGCCGCTGGGTGGACTTGCGCGGGAAACGCCAGGCTACCTGCAAACTCATGACGATATTGTGTGCGTAGGCATAAGCGTAGCGACTGAAAAGCCTGATGCTGTTCTGGCCACGCAACTCCCACAGCCAGTTGCCGCGTTCGCGCCCCAAGCCCAGCGCCAAGCTCCATTGGCTATTGCCTTGCGTGCTGGAAAAGGCATAGTTGTTCAGCAGGGTACCATTCTGGTAGCTGCGTACACGGCCTCGAATAAAATACCCGTACATCAAGCCACCCGACAGGTAAAGGCCCTGTTGGTCCGGCTGTATGCTGAGCTTGAGCAGCAAGGGCATTTCCAAGTACAATTGAGAAACACTGGTACGCGTCTTGAGCATGCTGTTCACGGCAACGCTGCCTTTGCTCATGAGCAGCGGTTCTATGAGAAGGCTGGCTTGGTTGGACAGCGGGGCCTCGAAGCTCCAACCCCCAAGCGGGCCGAACTTGGGCTGGCCGCTCCACGACAGGAACGAACCGCTGCTGATGGAGGCCATGCTCACGCCGAACTTGGGTCCGTTGCGGGGCACCGGATCCTGCGATAGCCCCATCAGACTGAACAGCAGGAATATGAGGAGGGCGGGAGTGCGCATGGTTCAGTGCTTGTGTCCATCGTTGGAATTGGGTTGCTCTTGATCGTGGGGCACGCTCATGCGCGGTCCGATCCTGAACTCAGGGCTCACGAAGCCGGTGCCCGTCTTGAAGCTGGGCATCACCGTGAAGGCGTTGGGTTGGCGACCACTACGCGGAAGCCACTATCGTTGCCCGGTGCCGCAATCGAAAAGAGCGTTCTTGGGTCGGCCGTCATGGTCTTGATCGTTCAGGATCTCATTTGAAGCCCTTCAGCGACTTGTACCGTTCGATGTTCGCATTGTAGGCGTCGTTCAGTTGGCGAATGCGATCCCCTTCCGCATCAGTGAGGGACTTGCCCCGTTCGGCGCTTTCCTTGATGCGTGGCAGGAAACGATCCAGTTCACGACAGATGGAGGCGAGGTTCTCGTTGATCCTCGCCTCTTCACCTTTCGACCATAGCTCTAAGAGCATCTGCTTCATGGTGTCGTGGTAGCCCTTGGAAGCCATTGCATCAATGGTTGTGTTCGCCGCTTCCCTTGGTCAGTTCGCTCAGCAGGTAGTATGCTCCTTTCAGCACCACCTTGGCGTTGGCTGGCAGTTCGCTCAGAGGCACGATCTCCGTGTAGCCCAATTCGCTCGCACCTGTGCGAACCTGAACCTGCTTATAGGTACTGGGTTCATCCTCCACGAAGATGAAGTGCTCATCGCCATTGCTCACTACGGCTTCGCTCGGCAGGCTCCAGGCCTGCGTGCTGTCTGTCATGATCAGGGCTTCGATGAACATGCCGGGAAGCAGTTCTTCGGAAGTGTCGTCCAGTTTCGCATGAGCGATGATCGCCTGCTGATCACTCTCGAACGCTTTGTTCAGTCCGAAGATGGTGGCGGTGTGCTTGCCCACGGGTTCGCCCGCGTGACCGAAGACCACCTTCTGTCCAACTTGTACGCGTGCAAGATCCTGCTCGAAGACGTTCAGGTCGATGTGCAGGCCGCGATTGTCCACCAAGTCGAAGAGCGGCTTGTTAGGTTCGGCGAACTGGCCCAGGGTGATGGCGATGTGCGTGAGGTTGCCACCAATGGGCGCACGCAAGGCGTAGGTTGAGCTGATGGCCTCTGGCGAAAGTCGCGCGGGATCGGTGCCGAACATGCGGAGCTTGGCGGCCATGGTGGCTGCGCGGGCTTTCGCAGTGGTCATTTCGGCCTGTGCGCGTTCGAGCGTCTTTGTCGCGTTGATCTTGTCGGCCTGCAAGTCCTGCTGGCGCTTGAGGTCGGCGGTGAACACCACGAGGTTCGCTTCGGTCTCCAGATAGTCCTGTTGCAGTTGCAGGAATTCGATGTTCTCCAAGGTGGCGAGCACCTGTCCTTTCTCCACGCGCTGTCCTTCCTGTACGGGTATGTCGCGCACGATGCCACCAATGAGCACGCTCACTTGCGCGCTGTTGCCGGGCGGGAGCATCAGGCGGCCGTTGGTTTTGAGGGCGGTCTTCAGGCCGCGCTTCTCCATGCCGCCAGTGATCAGCCCAATGGCCTTGATCTGGTCCGCATTGAGCGCGACCTCCGGCCCGTGCTCTTCGCCGTGCTCGTCGTGGTGTTCTCCTTCACCGGCCGCTTCGGTGGCCGCACCACCACATGCGATAAGCAATGCAATGGCGAGTAGGAAGGGCATCGTGCGCAGGATCGCGCTCTTGGAACTGCTATGCTGTTTCATTGGGTTCGGTCTTAAAGGCCCTGAAGGGCACGGAGGTGAAGGACGGTGAGCGCGAGTTCAAAGCGGACGCGCAAGAACTCGGTATCGATGCGGTAAGCCTGCTCGATGCCTTGGGTGAATTCGATATAGCCTATCTCACCGGCGCGGTAGGCGCGTTCGGCATCGCTGCGCAAGGTGCTGGCCAGCGAGGCACCGGTGCTTTCGTAGTAAGCGAGGCTCGCACGCAGTTGCGCGAGTTGCGCTTGCGTACGGGTCATTTCGCTCACACGCGTGCGGCGCAGATCTTCCAATTGCTGCGCGGCGATTTCGCTGCGTAAACGCGCAGCCTTGGTGCGTGCGCCTTGTCCGGTTCCAGGAATGGGGATCGACGCACCGATCAAGTAACCGGAAAAGGGAGCCTCACCATCCAGCGTTTGATAGAAGCCACCACCTTGCAGTGCTGGTGCCCAGTAGCTGCGCTCCAATTTCCACTCCTGTTCGGCGAGCAGCGCTCGTTGCTGTCCCTCTACCAGCACAGGATCGTTGCCTCCACCGGGATCGGGCGCGCTGGCGGTGGAGTTCAGTGCGGATGGGTCGGGTTGTGCGCCGCTCAACGCGCCGGTCCAACGCGCTACTTCAGCAGCGAAAGCGGTGATGTTCCCTTGGGCTTGCCGCAGTTGCACACGCACGCCATCGGCGCTGCTTAGTGCCGAGACCTTCTCCAACCGACCTGTCTCACCAAGGTCAAACTTGCGTGCCGCGAAAGCCGCTAGCACAGCATAGGAGCTATCCAGACGTTGCAGTATGCGCACTTGTTCCGCACCCATGGCCCATTGCAAGTAGGCACCTCCGGCGCTTTCCTTCACGATCGCACTCGTGCTCACCTGCTGCGTTTCAGCCAGGCGCATGCTTTCCTTCAGGAAACTGGCGCGCTGGGCGATGGTCGTGGGGAAGGGAATGCCGGTGGTGGCTTGCAGGTTGAAGTCGCCGCTGTAGCTGCTGTTGATCTGGCCATGCTGGTACTGCGCTGTGATCGGATCCAACTGGAAGGCTGTCTTGCGCAAGGCATCCTGCTGTCGCACGTTCAGTTCGGCGGCGGTCATGGAGGGGTGCGTGCGCACCGCGCGGCTCACGGCACTATCGAGCGACAACACTGGCCCTTGTGCTTGAACTGCGGCTCCCATCAACAGGAAAAGACCGATTGATGCCACGACCAGCGGTGCGTTTCCACCACCATCCTTCTTCCGCTTGCGTGCGAACACGATATGGTACAGCACCGGCAATACCACCAGCGTGAGCAAGGTGGAACTGATCAAACCGCCGATGACCACAGTGGCGAGCGGGCGTTGCACCTCACTGCCTTCACTGTTGCTGAGGGCCATGGGCAGGAAACCGAGCGAGGCCACCGCTGCCGTGGCGAGCACAGGGCGCAGTCGTGCGAGTGTGCCCTTGATCACTCGGTCCGTAACGTGGTCATGGCCTTCGAGCTTGAGCTTGTTAAAGTAGCTGATGAGTACGATGCCGTTGAGCACCGCCACGCCGAATAGGGCGATGAAGCCTACACCCGCGCTGATGCTGAAGTCCAAGCCTCGTAACGACAGCGCGAAGATGCCGCCCACAGCCGCCATGGGTACCGCGCTGAAGATGATGAGGGCTTCCTTGAAGGAACCGAAGGTGAAGAAGAGAAGGATGAAGATCAGTGCGAGTGCGAGTGGCACTGTCAGGGTGAGTCGTGCGCTGGCCTCTTGCAAATTCTTGAAGGTGCCGCCATATTCCACGTAGTAGCCCGTGGGCAATTTCAACTTACTCTCAATGGCCGCCTTGATGTCCAGTGCCACGCTTTGGATATCGCGGCTGCGCGTGTTGCACTCGATCACGATGCGGCGTGCGCCTCCTTCACGGCTTACTTGCGCAGGTGCGCTGCGAAAAGCGACCTCGGCCAATTGACCGAGCGGTAGCTGTTTCCCATTGGGAAGAGGCACGAGGATGTTCTTGACCTGATCCGCATCGGCTCCCCGCATATCGGCCATACGTACCACCAGGTCGAAACGCCGTTCGCCCTCGTACACCACGCCAGCTTTGCCGCCTGCTAGCGCGGTGTTCAGGATGCGGTTCACGTCGGCGATGTTGAGGCCGTATTGCGCGATACGCTCTCGGTCGTAGTCCACCACCAATTGTGGCATGCCCACGACCTGTTCCACCTTGATATCCGTCGCACCTTCGACCGTCCTGATCAACGCGGCCACTTGGTTGCCGCTAGCGAAGAGCTTGTCCAGGTCATCACCGTAGATCTTCACGGCGATGTCGCTCTTGACACCTGCGATCAATTCATTGAAGCGCATCTGGATGGGCTGCTCGAAGCTGAGGTTCATGCCGGGGATCACGCTCATCTTCTCATTCATCAACTCGGCCATCTCCTCACGGTCCTTGGTGGTGGTCCATTCGTCCTTGTCCTTCATCACGATGATCATGTCTTGGCTCTCGATAGGCATCGGGTCCGTGGGTATCTCACCCGCCCCGATCTTGCCTACCACTTCCGTGACTTCTGGGAAATTCTCTAAAAGGATTTTCTCCAACTCGTTGCCCACATTGATGCTCTGGGTGAGGTTGCTGCCCTGCCGGATCATCACGTTGGTGGCGAAGTCACCTTCATCAAGTTCCGGAATGAACTCGCCGCCTAACCTGTTGAAGACAAGGACGGAGACGATCAGCAATACGAGCGCGCTGCCAACCACCATGGCGCGGCGGTGCAAGAGCGTCTTCAGTTTAGGCGCATACCACTTCTGCAAGCGGTGTATCATGCGCTCACTCCAGCTTTCAGTGGCCGGTACATAGCGGGCCATGAAGATGGATGCTGCCCATGGCACATAGGTGAGACTGAGGATCAGGGCACCCACAATGGCGAAGCTGACGGTAAAGGCCATTGGGCGGAACATCTTCCCCTCGATGCCGATCAATGCGAAAATGGGCACATACACAATGAGGATGATGACCTGCCCGAAGACGGCGCTGTTCATGATACTGCCCGCTCCTTTGATCGTCTCGTCATCCATGTGCTCGCGCGAAAGACGCTTGCCAGCGAAACGTTCGTGCAAGGCGAACATCAAGCCTTCCACTACGATCACCGCTCCATCCACGATCAGGCCGAAGTCGAGCGCTCCCATGCTCATGAGGTTGGCGCTCTGCCCGGCGATCACCATGCACGCGATGGCGAAGAGCAGTGCCAATGGGATCACACTCGCTACGATCAAGCCAGCACGCCAGTTCCCCAGTACCACGATGAGCACACCTATGACGATCAACGCGCCGAGAAGGAGGTTCTCTTCCACCGTGCCAATGGTCTTGTTCACCAATTTGGTGCGGTCGATGAAGGCATCCACCTCCACACCTTCGGGCAGGCTGCGCTGCACTTCTTCCATACGCTCTTTCACGCGTGTTACCGTGGCCAGTGCGTTCGCACCCTTCAGCATCAGGACAACGCCACCCACGGCCTCACCTTCGCCATTGCGGGTGAGTGCGCCATAGCGCACAGCGCTGCCGAAATTTACTTGCGCCACATCACGGATGCGCACAGGACTTCCCCCACGAGCGCTCACCACGATGTTCTCCATGTCCTTCAACGAGGTCACAATGCCTTGTCCGCGTATGAAATAGATATTCGGCCCCTTCTCGATGTAGCTGCCACCGGTATTGCCGTTGTTGTTCTCCAAAGCGGTGAACACATCCACCAACGTGAGGTCCGCACCGGCCAAGCGCCGTGCATCCACGCTCACCTCGTACTGCTTCAGCAAGCCGCCGAAGCTGCTCACATCGATCACGCCTTGTACCCCGAGCAACTGCTTGCGCACGATCCAGTCCTGCATGGTGCGCAGGTCCATGGGGCTGTAAACTCCCTTGTGCGCGCTGTCCACCGCCAAGGTGTACTGGTAGATCTCCCCCAAGCCCGTGGTGGGTGGTGCCATTTCCGGCCTGCCGTAGTCGGCGGGTATGTCGGCCGAGGCTTGGTTGATGCGTTCGCCAACGAGTTGGCGAGCTATGTTCAGCGGCACCTCATCCTTGAACACGACGGTGATCACGCTCAAGCCGCTCCGCGAGATGCTGCGCAACTCCTTTACGTCGGGCAGGTTCTTGAAGGCCTGTTCCAGCGGGAAGGTGATGAACTGCTCAACCTCCTGCGTGGCGAGGTTCGGTGCTATGGTGTTCACCAGTACCTGATTGTTGGTCACGTCGGGCAGCGCGTCGATGGGCAACTGCGTTACGGAATACGCGCCCCAGCCCACGAGGGCCAAGAGCAGCAAGCCGGTGATGAGCTTATTGCGGACGGAGAATGAAATGATGCGGTCGATCATGCGGAATGCGGGAATGGGATGGGAACCTCAGAACAGGACAAGCCAGAAAAGCACGTCAGCGCGGCCACTGAAGGCCACGCGAAAGGGCATATACCCTACCTCAGGCTTGGGGAGGCTGCCACACGGGATTGCGCGGCATAGAGCGCACCGTTGAGGTGCCTTCGCTGTAAACCACCATGTGCATAGGGACCACCTGCTGGAAGTGTGTCACTTTCACATGAGTGATCCCTGCACAGCACGTGCAAGTGCAAAATGGGCTGCACACGTCCACATCACCGTGCTCGGTACCGTTCTGCTCCATCGCGCATGCGACATGCTCTTGCGCATGCCCATCCGAGCACGTGTGAACGCTCAGGGCGAACACGTACATGGCGAGAAGAGTACAGAGCAACCGCATCGGGGGGCAAATCTAGTCAACTGGAGCAGCTTTGCGTATACTGGATCAAGGTCGCCTCCGTCATCCAGGATCTGTCAGCGTTCACAAGAGAGGTGGGGTATAGCGGTCGATACCTCCAGCCCTGTTGAAAACTGGCCTTAGCAGGCCCCTTCCGGGGAGGGTATTTTGCTCGAACTCTGCTTGACGATTTTTCTGGCAGAAGATAAAGCAGCACATCATCGATGAAACACGAATCACTGGTGAATGCCTCCGACCTCGATCAATGGGCGCAGAGGAACGAATCCAAGGCGCTTTTGGCGAAGCTGGTCAGGTGGCTGCTTCAAGCCAGCGGCGTAAAGTTCAAGCTGATCGACTTCCAATCGGAGGAAGGGATTTTTTCAGGTGGGTGGGATGGCTTTCTGGATTCACCTGAAGGCGGCACCTATTTCCTACGAGGGTTATCTGGCTGGGAGGTCAGCGCTCAGGACGGTGTGACGGCGAAAGCGAACAAGGTTTACCTACCGAGAACGAAGAACACGAAAGCTGCGGATCGGAGGAAGACGGCCTTCGTCTTCGTTACGCTTCGTCGTTGGCCCGGAAAGTCCAAGTGGGTCATGGCGCGCAATGCTGAGCGCAGTTGGCGCAAGGTCGTGGCTTTGGATGCCACGGATCTGGAGGCTTGGCTGGAAACAGAGCCTTCGGTCCACCAGTTGCTTTCCGAGCATTTGGGGAAATGGCCTGAGGATGTCGCCAGTTTGGATCAGACATGGCGCGCATGGGCGGAGGTTACCAAGCCCGCGCTATCCGCTCGGTTGATCCAAGGAGGAAGGAGGCCGCAATGGGAGGGCGTGGCCAAGCGGTTGGATGGGGCTCCTGATGTTATCTCCATAAAGGCAGATACTCGGGACGAGGCGGTGGCATTCTTTACCTCGGTGGTCAATACACTGCCGAAGGACGACAGTGAAAGGATTGCATCGCGCACGCTCGTTGTCCGCAGCCGCAAGGCGTGGGAAAAGCTCGAACGGAGCACTACGCCTCTGGTGTTGGTCGCCTTGTTCAATGATCGTGGGGGAGCAGGTCTTGCCAGATCAAAAGGACATGCCGTGGTGGTGCCAATGGACAGAACCGACGGCCCGGATATAGGGAGCATCGTGTTGGCATCTCTGGATCGAGGTGAAGCGCAGCAAGCCCTGCTTGAAATGGGGTGCAAGGCTTCTCAGGTTCGCGGATTGGCTCAAACCGCCCGCAGGAGTATGATGAGTCTCAGACGCAGGCTCGCCGTCGATCAAGCACTACAAAGCCCTGAGTGGAGTATGAGCGCATCTGCACCAGATCTGATTCCAGCTTTGCTTCTGGGATCGTGGCAGGTTAACTCAGAAGGCGATCAACGCGCCTATGCAGGACTGGCCGGGGTTGACTACGCCGAGGCGCAGCGTCGCCTAATGCTATGGGCGCAGAAGCCTGATCCGCCGATCAAACTGGTTGGCGGCATCTGGTTCGTTGTGTCACCCGATGATCTGTGGACACAACTGGCAAGGCATCTCACCTCGGCCGACGTCGAGAACTTCCAGAGGGTGGCAAAGGATATCCTATGCGAAGCCCATCCCATGTACGATCTACCCGCTCATGAACGCTGGTTTCCCCACATGAGAGGCAAGGCCCCTTTCTACTCGAACACATTACGTCACGGTGTAGCCGAGAACCTAGCGTTCATGGGCACACATGGCGCTTCAACCGAAGTCGCTGGAGGGCGAACATCGTCGAGCATTGTGGAAGGTCTAGTATGGCGTGTCTTTGAAGGATTAGAAGGGGATTGGCGCATTTGGGCAACGTTGGGGCAATGCCTGATCGCTTTGGCGGAAGCTGCTCCAGAGCAGTTCCTGAAAGGCGTACAAACGTGCCTCAAGAAGAACCCTTCCGTGTTGGCTGCGCTCTTTCAGCGCGATGAGGATCCCATGTTCTCGGTTGCTAAGCATACTGGCTTGCTCTCGGCGCTTGAGACATTGGCTTGGCACCCTGATCATTTGGCGGCCGTGGTGAGCATCATGGCCGACATGGCGGAGCTTGACCCCATAACATCACAGCCCCCTAGACCTTTGGCCAGTCTTTCCTCGATCCTCCATCCTGTACTGAAGAACACTGAGGCCAGCCCCGAGGACCGATCAAAAGTGTTGGGTGCGCTCCGGTCCCGTAAACACAAGCAGGCGTATCCATTGCTCATGTTGATCCTTCCAAATGACAACTTCCAACATTTCAACTTCACGCATGAACCACGATGGCGTGACTGGCCTCATGATCGCCCTGACCGTTTCAACAACGCTGAAGGGCGGGAGTCTTTCAAAAGAATATGGGAATGGATCTTAGCCGACACGGCCAGCGACCCAGATCGTTGCCTGCTACTGGCTAAGTCACTGCGAAATGTGGGTCGGGACCAGTTCTTAGCTGGCTTGGCCGTCCTAAGAAAGGCTGACAGGTCGCAATGGACGGATGAGCAGAAACGCCTACTATGGGATGAACTGCGGGACCTTCACACCCAGCATGAGAACCACCGTGAGCAGGTCTGGGCTATGCCCGTAGATATGCTCAACGCATTGGATGAGCTTGTCAGGAACGTGGAGCCCAATGAGGCCCTATCCAAGGTTCGTTGGGTTTTCGATGGGGCGCACCAGTTCCCAGGAGAGTCAGTAGAGGAGTATGAGCGCGTGCATGCTGAAGTGACACGATCGGCAGCGCAGTACATTCTTGCCAATGGTGGAGTGGATGGAGTGAAGATTCTTGCGCAGCAGGTTGATGATCCATGGCAGCTTGGGCATGCTGTTGGAACCGTGCTCGAAGTGGATGCGTCGGAGACAGAGTTACTTGTTTGGGCTGTTCCTTCGTTAGATGACAAGACCAAGCGCTTCGGAATGAGCCTGATCAGCGCTCTCTTCGTCAGGAAAGGATGGGATTGGGTGGAGAGGATCTTCGCCACCGCCTTCTGGAAGCGCTGGAACGCCTCGGAGCGGGGGGTGTTTCTCTCCTCACTTCCATTTACCAGGCGGACATGGGATAGCGCTGAAAGATCCGGTCTTGAAGTTGAGGCCGCCTACTGGAAGTCGGTTCATCCTTGGGGTAAGCAGAACGAAGAGAACATGCTGTATGCGGCTGCCAAGTTCATGGAACACGGGAAGCCCCTTCGCTCACTGGACAACATATTCAGGAACGGCAAAGGGGAGGATTGCACGGCGTCATCCGCTGTGATAGCGGATGTAATGGCAGCCTGTGTCAAGACCTATTCCGAAGAACGTCGTGGTGGGCATTCCGACTACCTGATCACTCAAGCGCACAAGGTGCTTACCCAGAGAATGGACATTGATCCGCAGCGCATCGCGTTGATCGAATGGGCGTTCTTCAGTTTGTTAGAGCGCCAGAAGCTGGTCCTGTACACGGAAATGGCCAATGCCCCTGAGCCCTTTGCGGAGATCTTGGTCTTCATGTTCAAGCCTGTGAACGAACCAGACCGACAACCTACCGAGCAGGAGGCGGGGTTAGCACGTCGCGCCTATGAGGTGTTGAAAGGGTGGAAGGGTATGCCCGCGATGAAGCCGGATGGCACCATCGATGGTGATGCGTTGAAGACGTGGTACCGTGAAGCGAAGGCTGCGGTTGAAGCCAAGGGCAGGCAATGGAACGACTATCATTTCGGTGAGAAGCTTCGGTATGCACCGAAAGAAGCAGATGGTACATGGCCATGCCTCGCCGTCCGTGAACTCATTGAAGATCTCAAGAGCGATGCGCTGGAGCGGGGCATTGACATTGAAGTGATGAACAGTAGGGGTGTGCGCCCCGTGGATCTGGGGGAAGGTGATCGTGCCTCGGCTGCCTACTACGCGAAGCTTGCTGAGGAGACAGGCTTCACTTACCCCCGTACCGCAGCGATGCTGCGCAGTATCGCGCGAAGTCTGGAGCATGATGCCCAATGGGAGGTGGAGCGGCATGAGACCGCACAAGACTTGGACTTCCATGCCTGATCCATGAATGGCTCAATCGACGTACTTTGTGGACGAGTACTTCAAGAAAGCTTGGAGGTGATCGTGCCAGTAGCTTTCTCCATCCCTATCCGAACTAGCGATCTGTGGTTCCCACTCCGAAATTCAGGAACGGTCATGCACGAAGATTGCGTGTGCTGAGCTTCGACTTTGATGGCAGATGGGCTGCATTGAACACCACGTCCGATCCTCCGGGGGCGCTTGACGAAACGCACGCGCGGATGCGTGAAAGCCTGCGGTCGCAGTTTGGCATTGACCATTTCGACGCCAAGCTCATGAACTACATGGACCTTGGCCCCAAACCGATGTCAGTGCTGGCCTATCATAACATCCATCTGGACGCTTGTAGGGACGCATTCGTTATCGGATCCTACTATCCAGCGCTCACCGGCGCATGCGCAATGGGTGAACGCATCCTGAACGAGCTTGTCATCGACTTACGCAAGCATTACCAAGCGACTCCCGAGCACGCCGAGGTGGCGACGATGAAATCTTTGTCCAACTGGAAGGTGATGAACAACACGCTCAAGGCTTGGGGTGTGTTGTTGGAGGAGGTCTGGCAGGCGTTCAAGGATCTGGCCAAGGTTCGGCACCGGTCCCTACACTTCAATCCGACGCCAGAGAAGTCTGACCGCGCTTTGGCCTTGGAAGCACTGAAGCTCATTCAGACCGTGATAGGTCATCAGTTCAGCGCGTTCGGGCCTCAGCCTTGGTTCCTTACTGGCATACCAGGAGAGATCTACGTCAAAGGAGAATGGACCACACATCCCTTCATCCTTGAGGTGTACACGCACAACACGATGCTCGTGTCACCGTACCATCGGCTCGATGGTTGGCCACCGAAACGCATACACGAGGATGAGGAGTTCGAGCAAACTGTGTCGGACGAGGAGTTCATTCAACGTCGGCTGGAGTTCAAATCCCGGAAGAACACCAGGCTGTGATCATATCTCCACATTGACCCCGCGTGGTTAACCAGCCGGAAAACAGTAGCGCTCAGTTCAGCAGAAATCGTTCACCCTTCCCGTCAGGTTGTTGGTCGAATGCCTGCGACAACCATAGGTTGTGCATGGAGAGGATACTGACCCTCTGCATGTCCACGTAACCTTCCAAGGAGCAGGTGTAGGCGGCTCGTTGGGTCGTGATCGTGCTTTTGTGCTGAACGAGCTTCGTGTACAGGTCAATTATGATGGCTTCGGCCAAGGCCAGCCCATCTGTTGTCATGAGGATGACCCGCGCCGAACGGTCCCGTGCTATGTGGTAGTTGAAATTGCAGCTTTCGATCATGAAGAGTGCTGTGGCGGCGGGGTGGTAGCGGCTCAGAAATAGCCGTAGCCCACCGCGCAGGTCGTGGATCTGGCCTTTGCCTTCCATGGTGAAGAGCAACGTGGCGTCGGAAAGTCGGGGATGGAAGTCTGACAGGTTCATGCGCTGGGTAGGGAACGAATGAGAGGCCCCCACTATTAGGGCGCGAATTCGGCCCGAATTCTCCCCTCCGACGGTCAAAACCTCATTGGAGGCCCGCCAATGCTGAAAAGGTTCGGGTCAACGGTTGACTCGGACCGATCGGGTCAGAGCTTCTTGTACTCGCTCAGGCGCGTGATCGACCACCTGTAGCTTGAAAGCAACTCGACTTTGGCGAGATGTTCGACCTCAGGCGGGATCCACATGTTCAATGTCGATCGGGTCTGGAATACGAGGCGTCTGAACAGCGTGTCGAAGTGATGCAGGTCATGGCTGTAAACCGCCAGAATTTCCTCATTGTCCTTCTTCAGGCGGTCGAAGGCGTAGTTGAACGATCGACCTTCCTCCTTGGACTCCTTGAGCGCGGCGATGATTTCGTCCCATTGCTTCGTGGCCATGGGCATGTAGCGCACACTGTTGTTGTCGAAGTGTCCCAAGTTCAGCATTGAATGGATGCTTGTATCGAAGCTGAACTCAAGGCGCTCAATGAGTTCCCGCCTTATGCAGGCCACCCGTCTCTCTTCATGTTGGCGCAAGCGCTGATCTCCGATCCAATAGAACACATACGAACCAACATAGGTGAGACATAGTCCACGAACCAGATCCGTCATCGCGGGTGTATCCCTCCATGTCACGGGGCACGGAACATGAACGAGATAGAATTGGATGAGGGCATAGAGCGCAAGACTGGCCCAGAAGATCACCGCAAGTCTTATGCGGACGAAACGCGGGAAATTGGGGAAGCCGAGGCGGGCCATTTCAATTGGAGTTTTTGCTGTCATTCCAGCCTCGCTGCTGGCCTAGCGCTCAGTACACCTTGCCAAGCTCTGTGCGAGCGGCTTGTTTGAACACCTTATCCGCTTGTCCCCTGTATGAATCTGAAGGATTGGTGAAGTACTTCCTTGAGAACGCCCGATAAGTATTGCGAATGAGCGTGGCTTGCGTCGCAGGGTTGGCCGCTTTGGGGTCCGTGACAACGCTGTACAGGTAATCCAGCTTCTCCATGGTTTCAGAGGAACCTGCATGGTCAAAGGCCTGAGTGATCTTCGCGGCGATGATCTCATTGTCCCGTGCGATCTGCCTCAACTGTTCACAGGCTGTCCTGCATGTTCGGCCCATCTGCTCGATCTCTGCTATTTCATCGGGGTTGAGGCGATTCGTTTCCATCGTGCTTTGTTTGGCCCGAAGGTACCCGAGCCATGGGTCCGCATGCGCCCAGGCAACGGACCCTCCACATCTGACCATCCTTCATGATGCGTTGAGCGGGCGATCGCGGAATTCTGGCTTCAGGAACTCCGCTTTGGGCTGCCCCTGTCCTTTGCTGGCATAGAGCACGATCGGCCTGATCGCACCGTGATCCTTCAGCAGTATGTACTCGGCGTGGCACCAATGATATAGTCCCACCATAGCCTTGCATTCAACGTCCGTTGGTGCAAATAGGAAGGTGCGATGGGATTGGTCGAAGTACTGGCCGCTTGCCTCGATCTCCTTTTGCATCTGAGAGAACAATTGGTCCCTTGCAGGCGTGCCCAGCAGGAAGTCAAAGAAGTCGCTATAGAGCAGTTGGTCAAAGTGATTTTGCACATCGGGCGATAGTCCACTGGATCGGTCCAGAATCCTTTCGCCGTTGCGCATGCCGCGCTCTGCACTGCTGAACAGGTAGTCACGTAACAGCACACCAGGCTGATCTTGACCGATTGGGGCACTAAAGTTCAACCGTAGGTTGAGCATCTTAAAGGTTCTGGGCTGGAAGAACTCCTCAATGGTATTGGGCAGCGGATCCTTTGAACACATCTGGTACAGCCAAACGTAGTCATGAACGAATCGGGTTGTGAAACGAGCGATATGTCGGTAGGCAGCCAGCCGACGTGGTAGCTCTTTTGCCTCTTCCCTTCGCCGTTCACGGAGGCCGATGAGGCGATCAACGACGAGCACGGTGATCCCCACCCCCATGATCTCGGTAAAGAAGTTGAGGCCAAATTCACTGGCGCGGACAGTGAACAGCCAGAGGTATGCTGCTATCCCTAGGAGCAACACAAGGCATGTAACAACGACCCACGTGAAGTGCTCGAAGCGGGCTGAGCGCATCATGATTTTGCGGAGGATGAATGTAGTACCAGGGGCTATGGGGTGCCAGAGAGGCGGCTAGCTGAACTATTGAAGTTCTGGGAAGAGAACGTGAGCCAGCCGCATCACTCGGGGGCTTTGATCTGGCTTCAACTGGTAGTAGCGGTCGATCTTTCGTTGGATACCACCGTTCTTGTCCTCGGCGAATTGGAGCTTGTCCTGCCCGTACACGATCATGGCCTTGAGGTAGAGGTCGCCGATATCCCTGTGGTACTCAAGAACGTTGTGAGTTAGCTCTCGTAGGTTGCTGAATTCGTAGTAGACGCAGGTTCCGATCTTCAAAGAAAGCAAGGCCAGAAGCTGTTCCGCACTGGACTGGACCGCCAAGATCCGCTCCGGGTCCGGCCAGCGGTTCAGGAGCCAAGCGTAGCCCCACTTTCTCAGGGCCTCCTTTTGTTCGGGGCTGGACCTCATGATGTTCTCCAACCGCAAGGTCTCAAGCAGCTTTTCATCCGCATCGGTCGAGTCATAGCCCTTTCTGAACAGGCAGGTTCCGTAGCGGTGGAAGTCAGCCCATGGAAGGCGCAGTAGATAGTGGAGCATGGGCTCACCATTTACGCGAAGCTCGGCGGTGTTGATCCAGATATTGTCCGTGTTGAAGAGGTACTCGACGACGAGAGGTTTGTCCCGCTTGGAGAGCAAACCTGAAATCCAATCAACGTTCTTATCCCAGAAGCCCAGCTTGACGTTCAACATTTCCACTGCGTCGGCGTGCATGATGGGTATAGGGTCGTGATCGTAGCCAGGCGGTAGGAAAATGCCTTGACGATAACCGTCCTTGATGAACCGCACCGCGTATTCCACCACACGACGGAATTCCCTTTTGCCACGCTCACGCTGTTCGATCTCCAATGCTTCCCGCTGCGCCTGCTCCTCTTGCGCCCTTCGTTCCTCGTCGTCCTTCATTGCAGCCTCCATCCGTTCGGCCAATTCGCCTTCAAGCCGCTTCTTTTCAGCGCCTGAATCATAGAAGAACACCTCCACGGGATCCCTGCGATAGGTCAATTCATCCAAAGCCGCCAATGCACTGTGCCAAGAGTGATGCAATTCCAAGCCCTCCAAGTGGAACCTCTGATAGAAGCACGTCAAGTGGAGCTTGCCTCGGGCCTTCGACGCGGTTATGGCCTCATCGTCCAGAACGAAGAGGTTGAAGTTGCGGTTGTAGTAAACGTCCTTCTGGAAGAAGAGGTGCTGCTCTTCGTCACTGCTGAAATTGGCGAAGACCCAGATCAGGTGAATGCCGCGCTCAGCGTAGAAAATGGTCCTTGCGACAATGACACTGAGGAAGTCCTTGCTGATCTGCAACTCGAACGCTATCCGCTTATCAGGGAAAGCGGCCAGCACATCGGGCTTCCGCCAGTCCTTGGAAACGGCCTTGTCCTTGTAAACCTTGTCGATGTGGACTGCGTGGACATCGCTTTGCCTGCGCAACGCATGACCGATGAAGTGCTTGAGTTCATAGTGCCTATCGCCTTCCTTGAGGCCGTTGTACTGGACGCGATAGATCTGCTCCTTGGTCAGGTGATGTTTCGTCTTGATCGAGCACTGTGGTGAATCGCGTAGATGCTGGAAGTACCAGTGGGTGCCGCTATGCCCAACCCTAGCACGGACAGTGATGGGAGTCTTGCATTCCGTGCAGACGTAACGAGGGTCATCCCGTTGGATGCCCTCCTCTACAGCCTTCCGCAGTTGAAAAATCTCCGCTTCTCGCTTGTACTGGTCGGCGAAAACGACATCGGAATCCAGCACTTCACCAGCGGATCGCTCCAGCACGAATTGGATGTGTCGCGGCGCGTGATCGCGGAGCATGGTGGTAGCGTCATGCTGTGCTGAAAGTATGCCACGCCCGCCTCCTTCACGCTGGCATTGAGGAGTCGCGGGGGATCATGTCGCCCAATTCCCTTCTGTCCTGTGTGGTCGTTGTTGAAAACGGAGGACCGGAGGACCGGTGGACAAGGAGACCTTTGTGGTAGGCCAAACGAACACGAAGATGCCCATAGTAGATCACCCAGTAGCCATCCCAGCAGAACCCACCGCGCACCTATGGAAATACATGAGGCGGCCGCGCTTTGACCAACTGCTCAGCGAAGGGGCGATGTTCTTCTGTCGCGTCATCGACTACGCCAATGACGATCACCTCGAAGGTGCGATACCGGACAAGGACAAGCAGCGCGAACGGATGTTCCAGTTGATGTCCTACTTCCGTAACCCTCGGATGACGCTGGCAACGCTGCGTGCCAACGTTGAAGCGGCGGAGAGCCTCGATCCGTGGGGGATGCGCGAATCCACGATCATCACCTGTCTGACCATGCGGGACACCGAGGTCAGGCATATGTGGAAAGAATATGCGGGGGACAGCGAGACCTCACATGGAGTCGCGATACGCACAACAGTAGCGGCTCTCACCCAAGCCTTCGCGGCTCAGCCGTTGGAGGTATACGGCTCCCAGATCAAGTACATCAACCACAAGGAGGACTCATTCGGGCTGGACAACGTGATGAGGCCATTACTGCACAAGTTCCACGGCTTCACTGACGAACACGAGTATCGACTACTGCATACGTATCGCGCTGCTGGGGGAGCGTCCTTCAAGCCATCTGAGTTGTGGGAGCCATATGGGACGGTGCGTGGGCTGAAGATCGCCGTTGACCTTGCAGCCCTCATCTGCGAGGTGTGGGTGTCGCCGCACGCGACGGAAGCCAACGTCAGGGAGGTCAAGGAAGCGCTCAGGGCGAAGGGAATATCAGCCCCAGTTCGCATCTCCCAGATGTCGCGCCTCCTTACCGCATGACCAATGCGCAGCGGCCAATTCCCGCCTCAGGAATCCAAGCCAACGCGATGCTGACGGGAATTCAGGCCTTCCATCTCGTCCGAATGCCATGTCCAGCGTGGTTTTTTGCCCGCAACCGATTCGCCACTTTTTCTCCACTCGGGCATTCGGGAGGTTGGAACCTCAGAACCGCTGAACCGCCAGAACCCCTTGGTCCCGTAGGGCTGGAAGCGGGAACGGAGACCAAGCGGTCTCCGTTCAGGGTGCCCAGGACTGGACTCGAACCAGCACAGCCTTTCGGCCACACGCCCCTCAAGCGTGCGTGTCTACCAATTTCACCACCTGGGCATTGGGCCACCATCACATGTGTGATGGCGGTCGAGGGGCGGCAAATATAGAAGCGCCGGCGAAAGCATCAGAAAGCACTGTCCGGTCTGGCTGGCCGACGCCCGGAATTCCGCAGCCGCTGGGCCGTTTCCGTCCGCCAAGCGGCGCTTTTCCAGGTCCGTTCCAGCCGGGCGTTGTAATCGTCGTGCTCGTCAACCGTGGTTTGTGGCTCGAGCCCCGGGTCGTTGTCGTACCGATCTCGCTGGTCGGAAGAGGATCCTCCGTGGCCGTGTCCCGTGTTCGTACGGTCATGCTGTTTCATGTGGTTCCGCCCTGCGGTGTGTCCCGGGGGGCGGCAATGCGAACCTATACCGGCGGGGAAGCCGCTACAATGCCCACAACTGGGTAGTTCCTACAGTTTCAGGAACCGGCACGAGAGGACGCTCGATCGCGTTACGGCTTTGACGGCATAGGTGCCCGGAGCCAACAGGGACGCGTCGATCACTCCATCCCGCCCTATGCTCAGGACGCGCTTTCCGGTGGAATCGAACACCTCCAAGGCGCTGGTGGATATATCCTGTGGCAGCGAAACCGTAGCATGTTCCGTGCATGGGTTCGGGGCTACGCCAAGTCGTTCTGTGCCTCCGGTTCCGGTCAGGCCGGTCCCACACTCCAACCATTCGATATGCTGCCAGACTTCATCGTTGAACCCGATGGGAACCAGGTCGTCCGCATACGCGGGATCCCCCATTCGTACAACCACCATGCCCCGGCCGGGCACCACGTTCAGGTTCTGGTCGTTCTTCCCCAAGGCGCTGAACATATCGGCCGGCGCGTTCGGGAACAGTTGTCCGGGGAGTACGAGCTGCAGGCCGGGCACCATGAAGCTGGACTGGCCATTGAGCCACCAGAGGTATCCATAGCTCTCGTTCAGCGCCTGCGAAGGAGAGGTTGCGGCGGCGAAGTAGCTCTGATCATGCATCACCGTGTCCGTGTCCCAGACCATGTTGTTCAACGCGAGCAGTCCGTAGCGCGCCATGCTGCGGGCCTTGCTGAAGTAGACGTTGTTGTAGCCGATCGGGAGCCAGATCCCGTCCATGCCGATGGGGTTGCGGATGCGCGTGTTGAAGTATGCGCTGAAAGACTGTCCGGTGCTGTTGGCGATCACCTCGTCAAGAATGGTGTACGGCGCATTGTGGTAGGCCCAGCGCGTGCCTGCATCAGCCAAGTAGCTCAGGCAGGTTGGTTCAGTGCAGTCGCTGTCCGCCACGCCGTCGTCCAGTCCGGAGGTCATGGTCAACTGGTCACGCACCGTGATCAAGGACTCTTTCTCCGGAGGTGCGCTCGTCCAGCCGGCACCGAGATACGTGCTCGTGGGTTGGTCGATGGCCAAGAAACCCTCTTCTTGCGCGATGCCGACCAGCGTGCTCGTGAGGGTTTTCCCGGCGCTGGCCCAGTACCACAGGCTGTCCTGGGTGAATGTCCCGAAGTAGTGCTCCAGCGCGATCCGGCCGTCCTTCAGGACGATGAAGGCCTTTGTGTTGCGCGAGCCGAGGAACTCGTAGAGGGAATCGATACGCTCCGGGCACCAGCCCAGCGTTGCCGGGTCAGTGGTTTCCCACGTGGTGCCTCCGTTGGGCGGGAAATAATTGGACTGCGCCCTTCCGGCCAATGGGCCGAGCGCGATCAGGGTGGAAAGAAGTAGCCGCATGGTGCGCTTGGAACGGCTGAGCAGAAGGTTGGTTATTGTGGCGCTACCGGCATCCGCAGCTTCTTGATCCGCACGAGCGGCCCCGGGCACACTTGACCATGGCAGGCAGCGCAGTACTGGACCAGTTCATCGAAGGCTTGTTCGCGCTGAGCGGGCAATGCCTTGTAGAGGGAGTCCAACTGGTTCAGATAGGAGAACGCGAAGGGGTCGAAGGTGCGGTGGTCCACCATCCCTGGGGTGGATTCCGCCGTTATCATGTCTTTGAAATCGGCAGGGTAGGGCAGCAGGTCCTCACCGCGCAGCAGCCGTTGCTTGGTGCTGTCCGCGAATGCGGTCATATCCCGCATCAGTTGCGCAAGCGGGCTCACCTTGTGATCTTCCAGATCCGCGATGGAGGAGCTCGTGTTTTGTTTCTCTTCCGTGGCGGCAGGAGCTGGTGTCGCTCCATCTCCACATGCGTTGATCATGATGAAAGCTCCCGTGGCGATGAACGCGAGGATGGTGGAATTCTTCATGCGGACGGCTGGTGGCGGTGAGGGTACGACCACAAACTTAGCCGGGCGCCCGAGCATTCGGTCCTGCCAACGTGACCGCCTCCCGTCATCGGCTCGATGATCGCCTGAAACCCGCATATGGAAACCGTCACTATGGCCGATCATGGACGCCGACGTCTCGCCACGGCGTTGCTTCCACCGGCCCTGTTGGTATCCGTGCTCTGGATCGTTTTCGCGTTCGATCGCGTGTTCCGCTTGGACCTGTACCGCTACGGTGTACTTCCCCGGCAGATGGACGGATTATGGGGTATCCTCATATCGCCCTTCGTTCACGGCAGCTTGGACCATTTGATCAGCAACAGCGCACCGATCCTGGTGCTGGGCTGGTTGCTGGTCTATTTCTACCCGCGCGCGGCGTGGCGTGTGGTGCTGGCGTGCTGGGCGATGGGCGGGTTATGGGTCTGGACCACTGCGCGCGACAACTACCACATCGGGGCGAGCGGCATCATCTATGGGCTGGCCGCATTCCTGTTCTTCAGCGGGGTGTTCCGCAAGCGCGTGGCGCTGATGGCCGTCTCATTGATCGTCGTGTTCCTGTACGGCAGCATGGTGTGGGGTGTCCTGCCGCTGCAAGTGGGGGTGAGCTGGGAAAGCCACCTGTTCGGCGCGATAGCAGGTGTGCTCATGGCGTGGTTCTACAGGAAGGTACCTCCCGCGCACGTGCCACCGCCGATCGTTCTGGAGGATGAACCTGATGAGGAAGAAGGC